>Ga0081539_10000609_pt1 | contig 72508 bp, 63 predicted proteins | sample TabmetS4T2R2_FD_71023 | JGI IMG/M metagenome (GOLD analysis project Ga0081539, IMG submission 71023) | Tabebuia heterophylla rhizosphere microbial communities from the University of Puerto Rico - S4T2R2 | ecosystem: Host-associated > Plants > Roots > Rhizosphere ...
GCAGAAGGATCAGCTTGAGCGCCGAGAAGGTCACGTTGCGATATACGCGCAGTGCGCTGTGCAGCAGCCCGATCAAGGCGCAGTCGAGCACCACGGTAAATGCCGTCACGATGCAGCCGGCGACAAACAGCACGCCATAGTCGGCGGCGCTGAGAAAGCTTCCAAGCCGCAGCGGCGACAAATCGTCGAGAACGAGACAGACTATTCCGAGAACCGCGGACGAGACGAGCGCCGCAAGCAGGGCAGCCGAGATCAGGCCGGGCGCCTCCCGGCCGCGGCGCAGCGACTCGCCGATCAGCAACGTGCCGAGTCCGAACTCGCTGACAAGCCCGATCAGGTTCATGAGCGAGATCGCCGCGGCCGCGAGCCCGACCGCGTGCGGCGGAAAGAAACGCGCCGCGAACCACCAGAACAGGAAACCCAGAGCCGCTGTGACGAGACCGGTGACAGCGAGCGCGCCCGAGTTCGCGAGCAGCAGCCACTGCCGGTAGGTCTCACCCAGCACGCGGCGCCCTGCTGCTGCGACAACGCGCATCCGACGATACCGGTGCGTCCCGGCTCCCTTGCTTTGCGACCTATGAGGACGCCAGTCCGCAAGGCATGCTTGCGGAACGCCGGCCCCTTGTCGCGACCTCGACATAAGTCTGCTCGATGCGCGGAACGACGGCGCTCGCCGTCAACCCCTTGGCTTTCACGCGTGCCGCCGCCGCCATGAGGCCGCGCAGTTCCTGGTTCGCGATCAAGTCACGCATCGCTCGAGACAATGCTTGCGCGTCGCCCGGCCGGACCAGAATCCCGCTGCGCCCGCCGTCGATCAGGTCCGGCGTACCCCCGACCGCGGTCCCGATCACGGGCTTTCCCATGACCATCGCTTCGATCACGACCGATGCACATGCTTCCGGCAATATCGACGGCGCGATCCCGAACAGGCAGCGGCGCCACGCCTGCATCACCGCCGCATGCGGCCAGCTTTCGAACAGCTTCACGTTCGCGGGCAATTCGCGCGGCGTGTCCTCGCATCGCCGCCCGATCAAAACCAGCGGCGGCGCGTCGCGCAGCATCGCGTAGGCCTCAAGCAGTACATGCAGGCCCTTTGGTCGCCGCAGATCACCGACGTAGAGAAGAAAACCTTCCGGCGGGAGCAGGTCGACGCGCGCGTCCTCTCCGGCACGGAGCGTGGCGGCATCGTCGGCGACAAAATTCGGGATCACCTCGAATGGCACGCCGGACTGCTCCAGCCGGTTTCCGACCGCGATCGCCTTGCTGACCGCGAGAAACTTGTCGACCACACAGCGCTCGAGCAGACCGGAGGCCCAGTTCGCAGCCACCGTCACCCCGCCTTTGATGAGGCCATAATGGCCAACCGCGCAGCGCAGGCATTTTCCGACCGCGGGGCCTTCGCACGGCTCGCCGCGCTGCATCGCGTTCTTCTGCGCGCAGACGAGACTGAGATCGTGCAGCGTCACGACAAAGCCCGGTCCTTGCGGCCGCTTCAGCGGCGCGTAGGAGTGCAGCAGCCAATTGTGCGCGTGCACGACGTCGATATTCTCCTGTGCGGCCAGGCGCCCCAGGCGAAACGTCAGCTCCGGGTCGGGGAACGGCGAGGCATAACGGCGGGCCCGATCGCTGAACAGCATTCCGGCGCGCTGCATAGCGCCGCGTAGACGATGGACCTTGATCGATCCATCGCGCTCGAACAGCTCGAGTCCCTCTTGCCACAGCGTCGCCACGCTGACGCTGTGGCCCCGCTTGGCAAGCGCCTGCGCGAGATTGCGCACATGACGTTCCTCGCCGCCGATGACCGGCGGATAGAACTGCGCCAGCAGCATCACGCGCAGCGGGCTCATGATCACGGCTCCCGCGATCCGGTCTTCAGCCAGGCGCGCCGATAGACGAGACGGTCATCGCCGCGTTTGAACAGCCGTGCTTCCGCAGTATGCGCTTCGTCGTCGCGCATCGGCAGCGGGAAGTCGGAAATCCAGCTCTCGCCCACCGCGAGCGCGATCGATCGCCGCGTCGTCACGATGCCGCCGTCGAGCGTCACCTCGAGGTCATAGGAGCTGGGCGCGCGTTCGGCGTTCCTGATCCCGATCGTGACGGCCCCGCCGCGCTCGCCTGGCAGCATCCACAATTCGGTGTAGGCGAACTCGGGATGGGCGAGCAGGTCGTGGCGCGTCCAAATCACCGTCGCAACGGCGAGCAGAACCGAGAACGCGAGCATCACAGCCTGGCCGGCGCGCAACGCCGGAACGCCGAGCGCCGGGGGCGGCGCGACCGGCCGATCGCGGTTGCGCGCGTGCGCGATGCCGCGCGCCACGATCGTCACGGCACCGAGCGCCATCGCCCAGCGCGCCGGTGTCAGCGGACCGAGCAAATTCAGCACCAGGCCGCAGACGACCGTCATGGCAATGCTGAGACCGGCGGCGAACACGATTGCGGTGAGGTCACCTCTCCTTTCCGGATCCACGACGCGCAGGATGGCGTGCCCCGGCAGATAGCAGACGAGCAGCAGCCCGGCGATCAACCGCAGTGCGGCGCTCGGGAATGCCATTGCGCCGATCACGGCGAAGATCGCGATCAGAGCGATCGGCAAAACCTGGTTCGCTCTAGCGTTCATTGCGCAGATACCTGGCAAATGGCGCCACGTCGTAGATGATGATTGCGCCGTTATCGAAAGGCCGGCTGACCCGCGCGATAGCGTTGAATTTCGTCAGAGCTTGCGGCTCGGGCGGCAGCTCGTAGCGCTGCAGATCCTCGCCGCGCTCGAAGTAGACGCCGAGCCGCGGCAGCGCCTGTGTCAGACGCATGTCGACCAGCAGATAGTCGATATCAGCCGTTTTGAGTGTATGGAGCTCTTCCGGCCCGAGCGTGGCGGCAAACAAGAGACGCGAGGTATCGACCTGCTCCTGCAATGATGTCACCACCTGCTGTCGTCCATAGACCGCGAGCAGCAGACGGTTGATCCGGTCGGAGACAAAGCGATGCTCCGGCCCAAGCCACACCTTGGTCCATCTCGCGGCATCGACGCCCATCGGCTCGACCGACTGCGCGTCGGCGACGACCCGGTAGCGTCGCGGCAGCTCGATCGGTCCGCCCCATGCGGTGAACAGGCCACCGACGAGGACGACGCCGAGGGCGGCACCCGCCGTCATCGCGCGCCACGGGCCGGCGGAACGTCCTTGCCAGGCTCCCGCCACCGCGAAGGCAACGACGGGCGCAACACCGAAATAGGCGTACGGCCCGAGGCGATTTCCGAGCTCCCAGGCGCTTTCGGTGAGCCGGAGCAAGATCGTGAGAGGAAAGATCAATGTGAGCAGGACAAGCAGCATCAGCCAGTCGTTGCTCCATCGGGCCGAGATCCGCATGCGTCCGCGCGTCCGGACGATCTTTGCATCGGCGCGGTCCAACGCGCGAAAGAAACCCATGGCCAATCCGAGGCAAACCAGCGCGAGCGCGGCGAGCATCGTCGCGCGTTGCCACAACGGCGTCGTCGAACCATCCGTGCTCACGAACGGCTTGCGCACCGGCGTCCAGGTCTTGAGCAGTTGGACGATGTCTTCCAATCCATGCTGAAGACTGGGGAGAAGATACTCGCCGACGGGATTTCCCATCAGCGCCGGCCAGGCCCATGCGGAGGTCGCCGCCACCACGATCAGTATCATCGGCAGCATTCGGCGCTGCGGTGCGCCGCGGCGCAAGAACGCGATGATCGTCAGCAATGCGAGCAGTGACGCCGCGATGAAGGCCGTGAGGTGATGCGTCGCAGCCAGCACCAGGAGGAACGGCATTGCCAGAATGACGGCGCGGCGATCGCTGTCGACGGAATCCGCCTTGGCGGAGACCGCCGCCAGGAAGGCGAGGATCAGAAAAACAACCGCCAGGCTTTCGTAGGAGAACGCGCTATGAAAAATCGGGAAGCTCGAATTTCCCATGTAGACGACGCATGCGATGGCTGAGACACGCGAAGATCCAGTGACGGCCTCGAAGAACAGGAAGAGCGTGCAGATAAAGATCAGTCGCGAAGTCGCCAGCAGCAAGAGCGCGCTTGGGAATAGCGGCAAGCCGGTGACGTTGGCGATCGCGGTAGCGGCAATCTCGAGCGCCGGGTAGAGCGGGCTGATCGGCAGCAAGGCGTTCGCCGTGAACAGCCGCTGCCGCACCAGAATGTCCTCCGCGGTCCTCCAGTGTAGAAATTCGTCGAACCCCGTGAAGCCAAGCGGGCTGCTGAGCAGCTTGATGGCGTAGAGCGCGCCGACCGCAACGAGGAGCAGGCCGATCCGCTCGAAGCGCGACACGCGCGGCCATGCGATCCGCATGCAGAGCGGCAGAAAGAGGAGAAAAGCGCCGGCGCAAAACAAGGCCTCGTTGGATGGTCCGGCATGGCGGCGAGGGCTCAACCCGAGCGCGATCAGTGCCAACGCCAGGGCAGACGCGAGACTCAATGCCGGAAGCCAGCCCCAGCCCGGCTGAGCCGACGCGAGCTCGGTGATCTCAGGCGAAGCCCCGACGCCGAGAAATGTCCGGCCAAGCCGCAGGAGATGCCGGAGCTCCGTGCGGATCCGGCCGGACGCCGGAAGATCGTCACGCAGTGCTTGCGAAGCGGCCATCTGCGCCCCTGCGGTTCAGAACGCCCTGGTAGACGGAGATCAGCTCATCGACGCAGCAGTCCCAATTCGGGAGCGATGTCTCGCGCACTTCTCTCTTTGCGGTCAGCTCGCCGGCCATCGCCTCCGCCAATTCGGCGCTGCGCGCGTTCAATGGCACCGCGCGGCAAAGTCCTTTCCGGGCGAGCTCGCCCAGTCCCGATGTATCGCTGACCAGCACGCGCCGGCGCAGCGCGAGCGCCTCCATGATCGCCACCGGATGAGCCTCATATTCGCTCAGCAGCACCACCAGTCCGGCGCTCGAGAGCACGGTGGCGAGGCCGCTGCGGTCGCCGGGGGGGATCCGCTCGATGGTGACGCTCTGCTCAAGTCCCAGCTTGCGCACCAGCTTCCGCAGCGGCCGCTCGAACGGCCCCTCCCCGAGCACGCGCAACCGCGCGTCGGGCAGGCGCCGCAGCACTTCGGGAAATGCCTCGATGACTTTATGATGTCCCTTGTAGCGTTCGAGCCGTCCGATCGAGACGATCAGTCGGCTTTCAGCGTCGGCGCTGGCGCGCGCGACGTTCGGCAAATAGGCGCCGTTCGGGATCACGACGAACCGCTCGCGCGGCAGGTGCATGCGTTTGCTGAACAGTCCGGCCTCGAACTCCGAGACCGCGATGAGCTGACAGGCGCGCGCGATCAGCGGTCCAAGCAGCGCCTGCTGCAGCCCTCGGATCGACTGACGCAGCCGTGACGAGTGCCCACCGCTGTGGAACGTCAGCACGAAGCGGAAACCCCGCTTTGCCGCGGCGATCAACGCCAGCGGAGCCACGAAGGTGTGATAGCCCTGGATGTGGACCACATCCCACGCGCCGTTGACGAGCGCCGAATAAATGCCGGGTGCGAAGTAGTAGTCGCGCCGCTCCGGCCACGCTCTCACGCGCACCACGCGGATGCCCGACACGTCCTCCTCGGCGGGCCAGCCTCCCGTCGGGTCGGTCGTCAGCACGGTGACGGAGTGCCCGCGCGTGACCAGTCGTGTCCCGACTTCATGGATGTGCGTTTCGATCCCGCCCATGAACGGGAAATAGCGCGCCGAAACCATGACGATACGCATCGGCTGTCTCGTTCGCTCGAGATCGCGCCCCAACCGATTTTGTTGGCCCGGCAGAGCGGCGCCGGCGTCAAGCACGTCCATGCGCGAACACCCGGCCCTGCGCCATCCTTTCCCGGAGGATCGTCTTGAGGACTCTCCAGCCATCCGGGACGGCGCGCAGGTTGCTTTCGCCGTGGATGCGCGACCATTCGAAGCTCGCGACCTCCACGATCTTCAATCTGTTCTTGAGCGCGCGGACCGCGATCAGCGTCTCGATCTCGAATCCGTCGCAGTCGGACAGGAAGATCGGGACGTTGCGCGACCAGAAGGCCATGTAGCCATAGCAGAGGTCGCTGAACGCGCCTCCATAAAGCAGTCGCACGACGCGCGTCAGCCCTTTGTTGCCGGCCATCCTGAACAGCGACATGTCGTCGGTCCCGGCACCCTGAAGAAAGCGCGAGCCCTTGACGAAATCCGCGCCGGCCATCAGCGCGCCGATGAAGAAGATGATCTCTTCCGGCGCCATCGAGCCGTCGGCGTCCAGCATGACGATGATCTCACCGCTGGCGGCAAGAAATCCGGCGCGCACCGCGGCTCCTTTGCCGCGGCGGTGCTCCATGACGACCTTCACATCGGTGCGCAGGCGACGTGCGACCTCGATGGTGTTGTCGGTCGAGCATCCATCGACGATGATGACCTCATGCACCCATTCGGGGATGCGCGGCAGCAGCCAGGGAAGATTCTTGGCTTCATTGAGAGTCGGGATGAGAACACTGACCCTCGGCAAATCGAGACCGAGATGCTGTGTCGCACCATTGGCGCGCTCGTGGAGCTCGTCGGCGAGCCCGAGCGGCACCGGCGCGAAGGCCGGTCCAGTCATGATCTGCGCAATGTGACTCATTGCAACTCCACTCGTCTCAAAGCCTGTGACACGGTGGCGGGCGCCTTCGGCACCTGAACCAGACGGCGACCAAGTTTGCGCGGGAGCGCGCGCGAGAGAGCGCGCGCCGGATGGAGTGCGCCGAAGACGAAGCGGGCGACCGGCCCCAAGCTGTTCGCCGCGATGGGACCGATGAAGTACAGGCCCGGAACCGAGCTTTCGTATTTCGGTGAAAGATCAGGCGCGCCGCCGAACCGACGGATGCGCGCCTGGAGGTCCGCGGGGAGGAACGAAAGGCGGTCGAGATCGAGCCTGTATCCCGTCGCCGCGAGCACGTGGTCGACGTGCAAGGTCGTTGTCGCGCCATCGGACGTCTTGGTGAAGAGACGCACTTTGCCGCCGCTCGCCTCGGCGCCCACGACGGTATGGCCGAGGAACAACGGCACCTTCCCGATCACGCGATCTTTCATGAAGGCGCCGCCCAGCGGTCCGGGGACCTTGGCAAGCCGGAGGCGATGCGGCTCCGGCAACAGCCGCGTGAGCCGCGGCGCATCGGCACAGACCTTCAGGACCCAGCCGCTGCCGATCCCGCAGGGCGGCTCGACGATCCGCTCCCAAAACGTCGGCAAGCGTGGCGGGCAGGCAAAGCGCAGCTCGGGCGCGCCGGTCACCAGCGACACCGCAACGCCCCGTTCGTGCAACAGCGCCGCGAGATCGCTGGCCGACGCGCCCGAGCCGAGCACGGCGATGCGTTGCCCTTGGAGATCATCGAGAGGACCATAGTCGCCGCTGTGCGAGAGCACTTCGGCGGGCAGGCCATTGACGGCCCGCAGCATATACTTGAACGGATGCACGCCGACCGCGACAACGACTTGCCGCGCGTCGACGACCTCGTCGTCATCGAACACGGCCGCAAAACCGTGCGGCGCCTGTCGCAGCGAGGTCAGTTTCTTACGCTCGACCGTGGGGACATAGCGCCGCTGAAATGCCTCGCCGTACGTGATGAAGCTATCGAGCGGCAGCGCCATCAGCGTGTCGTGGTACGGCGCATCTCGCTCGGCGCAAAACTGCTGAACGGTGAAATGTCGATCCGGATCGTAAAGACACGATGCCGAGGGCGTGGACTTCAGCAGCATGCCGGGCGGCATGCCGGTTTTCCAGCTTTCCATCGGCTCGCCGAAAATCCGAAACTCGATCCCGCGTGCATTCAAGTGAGCCGCAAGCGAGAGTCCGTACGGCCCGGCGCCGATAATTGCGACGTCAATGATCATGATCACCCACAGCGTTTGCCAGAGGGCAGTCGGTTAGACAGGTCGAAGAGATCAGCGAAAAGAATTTCTCAGCGCACCAGCGGCGATCACACTAAGCGGCACGCCGTCGATTACCAAAGGTGAAAGCGTGCTACTCCTTTGTGGTTACGCGCGAGCTCGGATGAGCATGGCTCGGATCGCGCGCAAGACAACGTGGCGGCGCTCTCGGCGGCGTAGCGGCATAGACAGCATCGACGTCGATGGGATCAGCGCAGAGGGCTGAATCAAGATCGGGCGCGCCGGAGACGCGCCCGATCCGAAGGCGGACGTCCAGGTGACCGCAATCAGGCTCTGCTCGACGCGAGCACCATCAGGGCAGCTTCGCCTCGCGGGTCCCGATCTCCGCTTCGGAAGTGACGTGAACACGCACGAGATCGCCGGGCTCGAGGCTGGCTGTGCCTGCCGACGAGATGATCGTCGCACCCTGCGGGGTCTGCCGCACAATCTGATACGTGGTGTTGGATTCGCCGGTCAGCGCATCACGTCGAATGGCGCCGGCCTGAACGACTTTCAACACGCCTTCGCTTGATCCGATCTCGCGCTCCGCGTCGGCGATGTCCTGCTCGGCCGACGTGATCTCCTGCTCAAGCGTCACATGCGTGTCGGCCTGCAGCCGCGCCAGCTCCTGCTCGGCCGCGGCGAGACGGTACTTCGCAAGCCCGACCGCGTTGAGTGCGGCCTGTCGTCGCTCCTGCACCTCCGACAGATCACTCAGCGCCTGCGCGAGGACCGAGTTGGCGACGATATTGCTGTTCTTCAAAGCCTTCATGCTCTCGACCCGCAGCGCGCGCATCTTGACGTTTTCCTCGAGCGGCGCGAGCGCGCCGCCGAGCGTTTCGACTTCCCGCGCGGCGTTCTCGGCCGCACTTCGTGCCGCGCTCTCGCGAATCTGGCGCATCCACACGACCGATTGCCGCCGCTCCTTCTGCTCACGGACCGCGCTGCGCGCGGCCTCGCTCCCAACCATCCGCGCCAGGCGCGTCGGGGTCTCGGGCTGATCACCCGCGTACTCGGATTTGAGAACCGCGACGCGCGCCATCAGCCGTATCGTTCGCTCGATGGCGCCGTGCTTGCGCCCGGTCTCGCGCACCGCCTCCATACGCTGCCAGGGTTCGTTCGACGGCCGCTCCAGTCCCCCCGCGAGCGCGACGGCGTGAAGCACCGTCATGCCGGGGGCGTACTTGTAGGCGCCCGGGTTCTTGACCGGCCCGAGAACATAGACCGGCTGCCGCTCGAGCGCCGCGATGGTCACGAAGCCCTTGCGGCCGATCATCGCTTCGGCTGCGTTCGCCAGCATGGCTTCGAGCTCGGGGATGCCGCGCTTGGTGACGGGGAATGCTCCGATCAGCGGCACAGAGACCATGCCGTCGTCACTCACGGTGTATTCGCCGCTCAGCTCCATACGCTGCTGAAATGCCGGCCGCAGCGAACGCTGGCGCCCCCATTTCTCCTCGTCCAGCTCGGTGCGCTCGTAAAATCCGATCTTGAGCTTGTCGCCGATACGGATCGGTCCGCCACTCGGCTCACTGCCTGCCGCCTGCGTTGGCGGATGCACCGCCGGGGCCTCGACCGGAGCGGGGCGCTCCGGCATCAGCTCCTGTTTGGCCGTTGTCACGTCGGCTGGAGCGATGTCGGGCTGCAGCGCCTCGCGCGGCGCCGTCGCGTCCAGGGCCGAGATTCTCGGCCAGATGATCTTGCTCCAATCGGAGCCGTCAGCGGGTGTCAGATCGAGCGCAACCACGCTGACCGTCCCGCTCGCAACAGCACCGAGAACCGCGGTGCCCAGCAGCTTCAGACCCAGGGTGCTCATGACATTTCGCTCGCTTCAGAACCTGAGAAAGATCGGAGGGCACCTCGCTTCTCCTTCAGCCCGCTCGGCCGAACGCGTGTTGCGGTCTCCCGGTGGAGGTCAAGGCTCGTCAGCTCGCAACTCTAGGCCGGGTCGCACCAGGTGCAATTAATCCTCAGTGGGTACCCCCTGGGAGCCGAGAGAATTGGCCCTCCGCTGCGCATCGAGGGGCATGACAACGCGTCGGCCACCCGGCGCTCCCGGATTTCATACGGGACCGCGCGCCGCTATCGCCACGAATGTCCGAATGCTCGTCGCGGCTGCCATCGAATCACAGCGCGTACGCTCGTTGCGTCATCCATTTCCATGCGTCGCGGATCTGAATTTCCAGGTCAGATCGCTCTGGCTTCCAGCCGAGCAGGGTTCGTGCGCGTTGGAGAGAGCCGATCAAAACCGCAGGATCACCGGGCCGTCTCGGCGCCAGCTCGACTTGGATCGATTTGCCGGTAACGCGCTCAGCCGTCGCCACGACTTCCAATACCGAGTAGCCCCGTTCATTGGCCAAATTGGCCGCGCAGGTGGCCCCGCCGTCGACAAGATAGTCAAGTGCCCTCACATGAGCGTCAGCGATATCACGCACATGGACGTAGTCGCGGACGCAGGTCCCGTCAGCCGTGTCGTAATCGTTTCCGAACACCTTGATCGCGGTGGCGTCACGCGCGGCGGCGAGGACAAGCGGGATCAAATGGGTCTCTGGGTCGTGAGCTTCGCCGATTTCTGCTTCGGGGTCGGCGCCCGCCGCATTGAAGTAGCGCAGCGAGACCGAGCGAAGATTGTGAGCCGCATCGAGATCCTTGAGCATCCGCTCAACAACAAGCTTCGAGTAGCCGTAAGGATTGATCGGCCGTTGTGGATGATCCTCCGAAATCGGAAGCCGATCAGGCACGCCATAGGTCGCGCAGCTCGAGGAGAACACCACCGGCACCGGCTCGAAATCGACCAGCACCTGAAGCAGCGAGGCGGCTTCGCCGATATTGTTACGATAATAGAGCAGCGGGTTCACGACCGATTCGCCGACGTAGGCATAAGCGGCAAAATGGATCAGAGCCGACGGACGGTGTTTTTCGAGGACCGAACGCAGTCGCGCGCGATCGCCGACGTCGCCCAATTCGAACGGACCGAATCTCGCGGCCCAACGGTTGCCGCGCGAAAGGTTGTCGTAGACAACCGGTTCAAAGCCGTGGCGCGCTAACGCCTTGCAAGTGTGGCTGCCGATATAGCCGGCGCCACCCGTTACCAGAATCTTCGCCACGCTCGATATCGCCTCGAACTCAATACCGCGAAAGGAAGCTCATCTTTGCCATCCGGCACCGGAACCACAGGTGCGACGGTCGAGAGAAATCGCAGCGCGAGCGGCTACTCGGCTGCGATGACGTTGCCAACGACGGAATGCAACTGTTTCCGCTCCTCGACGGCGATCAGATGCGGCTCCTCCTTGCACGATCGGCGCGCCTGGTCGCGGCGGAAAAATGCAACGGTCGGCTTCAGTCCGTCTCGCAGCTTTATCGTCGGCTGCCAGCCCAATTCGGCTTTGGCGAGGGAAATATTCGGTCGACGCTGTCTTGGATCGTCGCGCGGCAGGGGTAAATGGACGAGTTTCGACGATGATCCTGTTTCAGCGAGCACCAATTCGGCAAGCTCGCGAATGGTGAATTCTCCATCATTTCCGAAATTGACTGGTCCCGTGAATGAAGCGCGACTGCCCATGAGGCGCACAAGACCGTCTATCAGGTCGTCGACGTAGCAGAATGAACGAGTCTGGCTGCCCTCACCGTAGAGCGTAATGGGCTCGCCGCTGAGTGCCTGAATAATGAAATTCGAAACCACGCGACCATCGGCCCGATGCATCCGCGGGCCGTATGTGTTGAAGATGCGAGCAACCTTGATTTCGACACCGCACTGTCGGTGATAGTCGAAGAACAAGGTTTCGGCGCAACGCTTGCCCTCATCATAGCAGGACCGAGGACCAACAGGGTTTACGTTGCCCCAGTAATCCTCGATTTGAGGATGAACCGCGGGGTCGCCATAAACCTCACTTGTCGAAGCCTGCAGGATCCGACATTTCAGCCGCTTGGCGAGGCCCAGCATGTTTATCGCGCCGTGCACCGACGTTTTTGTCGTCTGCACCGGATCGTACTGGTATTGCACCGGCGATGCCGGGCAGGCCAGGTTGTAGATTTCGTCGACTTCGACATACAAAGGAAATGTAATGTCGTGACGCAGAAATTCGAAGCGTGGGTTTGCGTGCAAATGTTCGATGTTGTGCTTGGTTCCGGTGAACAGGTTGTCCACGCAGAGAACCTCATGGCCGTCGGACAGCAGCCGATCGATCAAATGCGAGCCCAGAAAGCCCGCGCCTCCGGTGACCAGAATGCGTTTGCGGCTGTCATAAATACGCGGCATGTCAATCTCCCTTCGGAATGATTGGGCAACGCCATTGTGCCAGCAGCGTCGCCAGTCACGTCCCGGACGCAGCGCCCTTCTGTTCCGAGACCATCTTTGGACTCTGCGAGCTAGCGGCACGTGCGCGTGCCTGCGCGTAAGCGATTGACGTCGCGGCCAATCCGATACCGATGGCGAGCGCCTGGCCGATCCTGCCAGTCGCCACATACTCGAGGACGGAGCGCCCCAGGGTAAGAACGTAAAGCCGCTCGGAACGCAGCCCATCCCTGGTTCCCGCCAGGCCGGCGAGGACCGCCTTTGAGGTCCCCTCCATGCGGCAGCGATGCAGGAAATACTTCCAGGTCGTGCGTTCCGCCGTAACGACGTGGCGAACGCTGGCCTCAGGTTTGTATATCCATACGCCTCCGAATTTTTTTGCGGCGCGGATGCAAAACTCGGTGTCATCGCATGTATTGGCGGAGCCTTTGCCGCCGCCGATGCGCCCCATCTGACCGGCAAACCCGCCGCAACCATGCAGCACGTCGGCGCGCACCGACATGTTCGCGCCGATCATATTGCGCACTTCGCCGCCTTCTCGCACCCGCATGCCACGATAGGTGCAGCCGATGATCCAGTTGAATTCAGGCGGAAACCACCAGGGCCGAGGTTCGCGCCACAGCGGCTCGAGCCGGCCGCCGACTCCAAGCACGCGCGGGTCGGCATAGGGCATCAGCAGCTCTTCAAGCCAGCGCTCATCGGCGATCGCATCGTCATCGAGAAACGCCACGACCGGCGCGGTCGCCAATCCGGCACCCGTCGTGCGACCGCCGCAGAGTCCGCGCACATTGGTATTGGGTGTGACGACGACACCCTCGATCTCGCGCCGGGCCCGCTGCAAGAGCGCCTCATTGTTGTCGACGACAAGGATGATCTCGCGGGCTGGGCGGGTCTGACCGCGCACCGATGCGATGGCCGCGTTCAAATCGTCCCAGAGATCGAGTGTGTAGGTGCAGATCACGACGGAGGCTTCGGTCATGGAGACTGCCGGTTGGTTTCTGAGGCCCGGCTGGCTTCACGGGCTTGCGTCGCCCGGGCCGCGGCGGCTTTGAGGACGTTCCAGAGCGCGCCTCCATCATTGTGGACATCGAACTGGTCATACTCGTCGACGGGATAGCGTCCGCTGTCCTGCCGCGACACCAGCCGCCACACCATCCAGCCGGCGCAGTTGCGGTCGCGCGTCAGCGTGTCGAGCCAGACGGCGTAAGCCTCGGCAAAGTTCTGATTGGAGCGGGCATAGCCGAACTCCTCCAGAAGCACCGGCTTCCCGGCGCGAACTGCCAACCGGCAGAACTCGCCGATCAAGTCGCCGAACTGCTGGACCGTGAGCTTGTAGTAGAGCGGGTAGCCATGCCAAGTCCCGAAATCGAGACCAGCAATCGGCAGGTCGGACAGCTTCTGCGAAACATTGGCGTGCCCCGAGCTGACGAGATGGTTGGGGTCGACCGCCTTCACGTAGGCTGACATTTCGGCAGTCCAGGCCAGCCGCAAGGCCTCTGGCTGCGCATTGCCTTCGTTCATGAGCTCCCAGGCCATGATGGTTGGATCATCCCGGTAAGCGAGCCCGGTGAGCGGGTTGACACGCTGCACGACGTAGCTGACCCAGCTCCTGTAGTCGCGCTGCGTGCGCGGATCTTCGAAGAAGAACGTCGACTTGTCCTGGCTCCCGTACCAGGCCCGCATCTGCTGGGCGCCGCCCGTATAGGTCCAGAAATCCAGGAAGGCGATGATGAGTCTCAGGCGTCGCTTGCCGGCCTCGGCGATGAGGAAATCAACCTTCTGCATGCCGTTCGCGCCGTCATTGACCGCCATCCTGTTTTGGCTCGAGTCCCAATAGAGCAGGTACGTGCCCTTGACGGCGAGATTGCTGGCATCGCCCTGAGCCCGCCAATTCCAGATTGTCGCAATGCTGCCGTCGAGCGACCCGATCACCGGCTGGAGGTAGGTGCGGATCACGTTGGCGCCCATCGCCACCGCATCATCGAGAACGCGGGTGACCTCGTCCTGCGACCCGTACGTCAGATAGTGGTTGTTCACGCCCGTCACGAAGAACGGTCTGCCGTCCAACGTGAAGCTCGTTCCGGAAGTCTTGATGAAGGACGTTGCCGACAGATCGTCCGCGGCGCTCACGGCCGTCGCAACGAACAGAAGCGCGAATACCGGGATCCCCAGTACAGCATTGCGCAGCCCGTTTTTTTTCGGTTGCCAGCCCACGATCATCCCTCAACGTGACTCTTGCCGAATGCCCGGTGCAACAGCCCCGAGGGATTACCTCCTCTGGCCCCGCATCGGCTGGGCGCCGATCGGGCATAGTAAAGGCCGACTCCGGTTACTTCGGCGTGGCCCCAGTTGTCAGACATCGCTCCCAACCAAGTGTTCGGCTCCTCGGATCGGCGCGTCCCCGCGGTCGTAATCGGTGGGGAGCTGAACGGGCTCGGCGTGTGTCGCAGCCTCGCCAAGGGCGGGATGCCTATCTGGGTGGTCGACTGCAAGCACGCGAACCCGGCGCTGTGGTCGCGCTACGCTCACCCGGTCGTGACGGACACGCTGCATGGCCCTGCATTCGTAGGTTTCCTGCGCGACCTTCACAGCCGGATCGGCGAGCCGCCGTTCCTGGTCGTCACGGACGAACTGGCGCTGCTGACGATCTCCGAGCACCGCAAGGACCTGGAGGGGCTCTATCGCTTTCGCCTTCCTGCTCACGGCACGGTTCTGATGCTGCATGACAAAGCCAGATTCCACGAGAGCGCCGTGATGCACGGCTGGCCGGTGCCGAACGGCGTGGTCGTGCGAGACGCCGCAGACATTCCCAGGATCGCCTCGCTCCGCCTGCCCGTGATCCTGAAACCCGCCGACAAGCGTCACTTCCACGAGGGACATGCTCCCCGCCTGATCACCGCGGCGAACCGCGCTGACGCGCTCGCCGCCGCCGAGCGGCTGCTGGTTCAGACCGGCGAGATCCTTGTGCAGGAGATGGTCGAGGGACCGGACGACAACATCTATTTCTGCCTGTTCTGCCGTGGACGCGACGGCGAGACGCTCGGCATGTTCACCGGCCAGAAGCTCGCCAGCATTCCGCCGGGCACCGGCAGCACGGCGTTCTGTGCGGCTGCAGTCAACGATGCGTTGGAGCGCACCACGCAGGACTTCCTCGATCAGGTGAACTACGCCGGATTCGGCGGCGTCGAGTACAAGCGGGATGACAGGAGCGGACGCTTCCTGATCATCGAGCCGACGGTCGGGCGCACCGACTGGCAGGAGGAGATCGCGACGCTCGCGAGCGTCAATATTCCGCTGATAGCCTATCGGCACGAACTCGACCTGCCGCCCTTGCCTGCCGTGCCGGTTGACGGCCGCGTGGTCTGGCAGGGCTCCTGGATCGAGCGGATCCGCTTTGGCGCGACGCCGATCCCGCCGCGGTCCGTCGTGGTGGACGGCTACTGGCGCGGCAACGACCCGCTACCGGCCCTGGTGCATTATCCTCGCAATGTGGCGCACATTTTAGCCTCGCATCTGCCGCTCTGGCTCGCGGGCCTGCGGCGCAGACTCGGCAGGGCAGATCATCCGAAATGGCGCTCGTCAAAGCTGTAGCCCGACGCCCTTTTGAAAATTGCCGTGAGAACGACGATGCACACCTGCTTGAATCTTGATCGGTCGCGGGTGCTGCGCTGGCATCTGTGGCTGGCGGAGGCGCTTGCCGAGGTGCCCGGCAACAAGGTCTCCCATGCTTTCGCAACCGGTAGTCGCCCGCTCCCATCAATCTGCCGTCTGCTGCTCGACCTCGAGCGGCTCGTCTACGGCTTTCGCGGCGACGGCGCCACCGACTCCGTCGCGGCAACGCTGTGGTCCCTGTCGTCGCAGCCGATCGACGAAGTCGACGTGGTGATCAATCTGAGCGGAGAGGAGCCGGTCACGGCGGGACGGCGCGTGCTGACGCCGCTCTTCAACGGCGTACCCGGCGAGATCGGGATCATGGCCGCCCTGGTGAATGATCAGGACCTTCTCATCGACCTGCACGACACCGCGCGCCCTTCGGGGCCATGGACGGCTCGTCCGGCCAGCGCAGATCGTGAAGTGTTCGCAGCCAGCCTCGACAGCGCCCTCTCCTGTGCTGTCGCGCTGATCCTCAAAGCCTTGCAGAATGAAACCGGTTCGGCTGCGTCCGGTGCCCTCCGTCCACGGACGGCCGCGCCTTCGTTTGGTGCGCTTTTGGCCCTGGCATGGGCGATCCGCGCAGTGAGATCGAAGGCAATCAGGCTGCTGGACATCCTGGCGAAGGGCGGCAGCACGTGGGGAATCGGCTGGCGCTTCGACCAGTCAGCGAGCCTGCTCGACAAAGGCGAAGCAACCTTCCACGTGCTCGCCGCGGACGCCGACAGCTATCTCGCCGACCCGTTTCCGTTCCGGCACCAGGGGCAGGACTTCATCTTCGTCGAGCAGTACCTCTACGCGAAAAACCGGGGATGCATCGCGGTCGTGACACCAAACCACAACGGCACCGCCAGCGCACCGCAGATCGTCCTGGAGGAACCGCACCATCTCTCATACCCGTTCGTGTTCGAGCAGGACGGGCAGATCTGGATGATCCCCGAATCGGGAGCGGCCAGACATGTCAGCCTCTACCGGGCCGAGGCGTTCCCGCACCGGTGGACGCGAGAGGCCCGCCTCATCCAGGATATCGAGGGCTACGATACCACCCTGCTCCGTCATAACGGCGGCTTCTGGTTTTTCGTCAGCCCACGGTTATGGGGGTCTACGTCCTGGGATGTCCTCAACCTCTACCGTGCCAAGAGCCTGACCGGGTCTTGGACGCCGCACGCCAGAAACCCCGCCCTGATCGATGCCACGCTCAGCCGCCCCGCAGGCGCCTTCATCCGACGCGGCGGTCGTACATTACGCCCGGTCCAGGACTGCGCGCTCGGCTATGGCGGCGCAGTCACGTTCTGCCAGATCGATGCGCTCGGTGAAGCAGAGTTCGCCCAAACTCCGGTCGGTCGCATTCGGTCCGGAACGTTCGGCTGCCACACCTACAACCGCCGGCCGGGCCTCGAGGTTATCGACCTCTTCGGCCGTATCCGGAGTCTGCGAGAGGTCACGGCATCCTATGGGCCGCTTGCATCCGACGCGCCGGCCTCCGGGCCGCATGGGCAGCCTCTCTCCTGGCCGATCCCGCGTCCGGGTTAGTTATCCATCGGGTCACCGCGCCGTCTGCTGCACGCGGAGCGAGCACATAGACGGGTCAGGGCTTGTGTCGGCTGCCATTGCGCTGGATGGCGCCGTTGAGTGGCGGTTCGAGCTTGCTTGCATGCTCGGCATGCACGACGGCCTGCGTGGTCTGCTGGACGGCGATCCCCGGCATGGCAGCGCCCATTGCGCTGTGATTGATGGCCCAGATGGCGGCTTGCGTGCGGTTATGCACGCGGATCTTGCGCAGGATCGCCTTGATATGAACTTTGACCGTGGCTTCGGCAATATTGATCCTGCGCGCGATCATCTTGTTCGACTGGCCCTCGGTCAGGCAGCGCAGAATGCAATCCTCGCGCGCCGAGAGCTGCGGCACATAGCCCTCATCCAACTCCGGCGCGACGCCGGGCGCGACCTCGGTATCGCCCTGAGGCGTATCGTCGTTGCTCGGATCCTCGTGGTCGAGAATCAGAGGCAGGATTTCAGGAGGCAGCAACGTCTCGCCCAACATGACCAGCTCGAGCGATTTGACGAACGCGGTCGCGTCCGCGACGTTGACGAAACAAGAGTTCGCGCCCGCCTGAAATGCCGAGACGATGTCGACGAGCTTGTAGTTGCTCGCCAGAACCGCAACTCGTCCGTCCGGACAATGCTGCTTGAATGTCTCGATCTGATCGATTGCTCCCTGCAGCGCGCTTCCCGCATCGAGCAGGAGCAGGGTGATCTGATCGCGCGACAGCGCGTCGAGGGCCGCCGCGTTGACACAGGGCACCGACGCGGCGATGCGGAACCCAGACCCCCGCAATATCCGAGTAAGGCCCTCGCGCGCGAGCACGTTAGGTCCGACCAGGATCGTCTCAAAGGTTCGCCGCTGCATCGTCGTTCCTCGCGAATGTCCCGCATTCGACTCCAATTTCACGTCGTTTCTTGCTCTCGCGGTTGCGCGAGCTTGCATTCGCGTCCGCGCTCGTGCGCATGCGCGCCAAAGGGGCCTGATCCGATGCTGTCGGATTGACGCACAGCCGCCACGCGCCCAAGCGTCATCTCTACGGTGCTGAATGCGCGCTTATTGACGAGCTCGGCGGGCTTCGCATCAAACGACACGATCACCAAACTCTCACGAGCTCGGACCGGCTCGGTGCGACGAACAGGCCTCATCCCAGCCTTGCGGGCACGCGCAGGCGTTGCCCGGAACCGCGACGCGAACATCACGGTCGCCATTCTCAATCCTCCCAATCGACGCCCTGGCTGCGGCCACCGGGCTGAAACTCTCTCCCCTCCACTTCTCCGCGATCGTTGCGAGGTACTTAGCCTCGCATCGACATCAGTTGCTCCCACCCCTTTTTGCGTCGCATCCCTTCGGCGCCCCGGCACGAAGCTATGCTCACCGGCCCGTCAAGGACTGTTGACGCGCCCGCCTGAAAGGCGCCGTTTGCGGCGCCCCTCTTGCTCTGAACGAAGGTATTCGTAGATTGAAAGCGCTGCCTTGATGGCATCGCGCGTTCGAGCGGCTTGTGCGCTGTGAAACGACAGCGGAAGTTTGTTTCCGCCGATTCTGCTCCGGAGCAGATGCCCTGACAGGTGCCGACCGCATCGATGGCGCCCCACTACGCAACACACTCGCTCGCTTCAACCCTCTTGCCGCTTCCTTGCGTGCTCAGCACGACACCGCTGCCGTGCCTCATTGCAGTTATTTAACACGAGCTTGCGGTAAACCGCGAATCAAATCTCCACAAACTTTCCCAAAACAATAAATATCTGCAACCTATGATGACCGAGATACTCCGGCACCGCTCGTGAAACGGTAATTCACGAACGCAACATGTGACGCGGTCGCGAGTTTGCTATCAGACCAAGCGGGCGGCAGCATCGTTGCGGACACCGATCCATGATCGAGTCCATGAATCACTCATGCTCAGCGACGCATCTGTTCATGCGGTGCGGTTGTCGTCGTCCGCCACGTCTTGCAACGTCGACCATTGTGAGAAGTGCCGAATTTTCACGGGCAAACCGAATCGTTCGCCAAGCCAGATTCGATCGCCGCCGGCTCAAGATCCATGCGCGCATTGCGATGCTGACGACGTCAACCTTCGAAACTCCGTACCGAGTCGAGCAAGCTCATGCGACCACTCGGTCCTCGTGGGGAGCACTGGCGGGTTCCACGCACGCGGCGGCGCACTCGCAACACAAATGGTTAAAATAAACCAGGGATGGTTATTGATAGTAATACCTACGCGACGCGTTCGAAGGGCAATCATAAGGCCTATTAAACATATTCAAATGCACGCAGGCTGAGTTCGATGGCGTGCAACCAGTTGCGCGAGTCTGCGGCGTTGTCGCGGAATGCTTTGCAGAACCGATGGAACCCGTCGGACCTGAGCGTATCCTGATGCACCAGCTGCCTTGATCACCGCTCGCGCAAGGACTCCTGCTTGTACTTCGCCAAGGGAGACAGCACGTAGCTGATGATCCTGCGCGATCCGGTCTTGATCTCGGCTGTCACGGCCATCCCGGGTCCGAGTTTGACGCGCTTCTCGTCAACCTGCATGTGCGTGCGATCGAGCGAGATGCGCGCTGCGTATTCCAGCTCTTGGGTTCTCGGCTCGCTCGCGCTCGTCGCCGCGCCGGCGCTGCGATCATTCGGCGCGCTCTGCGGCTTGTCACGAGTTATCGCGTCGCGCGACACGCTCAGCACCTCGCCGTGAAGAAGGCCGTAGCGGGTGAAGTTGAACGTGTCGACTTTGATCTCCGCCTCCTGGCCGGGGTGGACGAAGCCGATGTCGCGGTTCGACACCATGGCTTCGATCTCGAGATTGATTTCGCTCGGCACGATGACGGCAAGCGCCTGGGCAGGCGTCACCACGCCTCCCACGGTGTGCACCGCCAGTTGCTGCACCACGCCGTCAACCGGTGCGGTCAGTCGTTGCAGCCTGGTCCTCTGCTCCGCCTTGATCACGTCCTGGGCGAGGCTCGTCGCCTTCTGCTCGGCCTTGGCGAGGCCGTCATAGGTCGTACGCCGGTACTCGGCGGCGGTCTTGTCGTGGGTCTCCTTGAGCAACGCGACGGCCGCATCCGCCTCGCGCAGGCGGCTCTGCTGCACGGCGAGGTCCTGCTGCAAGCCGAGCAGCTCCTGATACTCGGAGAGATAAGTGATCTTCGAGGCCAAGGCCTTGTCGAGCAACGTCTTGCGGATCTCGACCTTCTCCTGCAGTACCGGGATGGTGGTCTGAAGCTTGCCGACCGTTGCCGCGATGGTTGCCCGCTCGGCCTCCTTCTGGCTTCGCTGACGTGCGATCTCGGCAAGCTTCGCGTTCTGCTCGCTCAGCTGGCTGGTCAAAAACTGACGATGCATCTCGATCTGCGCCGGGCTCGCCCGCTCTGGCGGGCGAAACGCCGCAAGCGGGTCGTCCGCCAGCGCCGCACGCAATCGCGCGGCGTCGAGCTCGGCGGCGACGAGGTCGGTCTTCTGGCGTTCCCGCTCCGCCTCGGTGATCGTGGGATCGAGCTCGATCAGCACCTCGCCGGCCGTCACGTTCTGTCCATCACGGACGTGGATCGCGCGGACGACGCCGGCCTCGAGCGGCTGAACCAGCTTGGTCCGCCCGCCCGGCACGATCTTGCCGGTCGCGGTCGCGACGATGTCCACCGTGCCGAGGCACGCCCACGCGAGGGCGAAGCAGAAGATCGCGATAATGCTGATCCCGATTGCGCGTCCGACCGGCGACGGCGGCGATTCCACGATCTCGAGAGCCGCCGGCAGGAAGGCGATCTCGTAGTCGCGGCGACGGATCTCGGTGCGCGGAAACGCGATGATATTCTTGCTAGCGGATGCCATGAATACCAGCCTGCAAGTGGTGCAAGTTCGCGTAGCGGCCGTTCGATCGGATCAGCTCGTCATGGGTGCCGTCCTCGACGATGCGGCCGCGCTCGATCGTGATGATCCGGTCGGCGTGACGCACGGTCGACAGCCGATGCGCGATGACGAAGACGGTCCGTCCAGCGGCGATCCGCCGCATGTTCTGCTGGATGGCCCGCTCACTTTCGTAGTCGAGCGCGCTGGTCGCCTCGTCGAAAATCAGGATGCGCGGATCGCCGATCAGCGCACGCGCAATCGCGATGCGCTGGCGCTGCCCGCCGGACAGACTGCTGCCGCGCTCCCCCACGACCGTGTCGTAGCCTTCCGGAAGCTCGAGGATGAAGTCGTGCGCGCCCGCGAGCTCGGCCGCCGCAATGATGCGCTCCATCGGCAGCGTCGGGTCGGCGAGTGCGATGTTCTCTCGAACCGAACGGTTGAACAGCACGTTTTCCTGCAGCACGACGCCGATCTGGCGGCGCAACCAGGCGAGGTCCACCATCGCGAGATCGACACCATCGATCAGAACACGCCCGCTCTCGGGCACGTAGAGGCGCTGGATCAGCTTGGCGATCGTGCTCTTGCCCGAGCCCGACGAGCCGACGATGCCGACGACCTGACCGGGCTGAATGCTGAACGACACGTCGTGCAGCACCTCGGGTCCGTCGACGCGGTAGCGGAAGGTCGCGTGCTCGAATGCGACCTGGCCGCGGATGGCCGGAAGCGCGGCGCGCCCGGGATTGAAGCTCGGCTCCGGTATCGTGTTGAGGATATCGCCGAGGCGGTCGACCGACAGGCGCGCTTGATGAAAGTCCTGCCAGATCTGCGCCAGCCGCAGCACCGGCGCGCTGACCCGCCCAGCCAGCAGATTGAACGCGACGAGCTCGCCGACCGTCATGTCGCCGCCGATGACAAGCTTGGCGCCGAAGTAGAGGAGCGCGGCCGTGACCAGCTTGTTGATGGTCTGGACGACCTGGCTCGCGGTGTTGTTCAGGCTGAGCACGCGGAAGCTCGCCGCCACATAGCCGGCAAGCTGCTCCTCCCAGCGCCGCTGCATCTGCGGCTCGACCGCCATCGCCTTCAAGGTTTCAACGCCGGTCACGCTCTCGACCAGGAAAGCCTGATTCTCCGCGCCGCGGCTGAACTTCTCGTCGAGGCGGCGGCGAAACAGCGGCGTCACGCCCGCCGAAATCGCCACATAGCAGGGCAAGGACGCCAGCACGACGAAGGTCAGAAATGGCGAATAGTAGAACATCACCGCGAGGAAGACGAAGGTGAAGAAGAGATCGATGACAAGTGTCAGCGCCGAGCTGGTCAGGAATTGCCGGATGTTCTCGAGCTCGCGCACGCGCGCGACGGAATCGCCGACCCGCCTTGCCTGGAAATAGGCGACCGGCAGCGCCAGCAGATGCCGGAACAGGCGCGCGCCGAGCTCCACGTCGATGCGGTTGGTGGTGTGCGCGAACAGATGCATGCGCAGCGTGCCGAGAACAGCCTCGAACAGCGTCAGCGCGACAAGGCCGGTGACCAGGACGTCGAGCGTGCTCATGCTGCGATGGACCAGCACCTTGTCGATGACAACCTGGAAGAACAGTGGAGAAACCAGCGCAAAGACCTGGAGGAAGAACGACGCCAGCAGCACCTCGCTGAGCAAGCGGCGGTACTTGTGAATCGCCCCGAGGAACCAGGTGAGATCGAAGCGGCGTGACAGATTGGTCAGGCTCGCGCGTCGCGCCATCAAGACGAGCTCGCCGTCCCAAATGGCTTCGAGCTCGTCCCGAGTCATGGTCAAGGGCCGCGGCTCGAGCGGGCGCTGCACCAGGATCTTGCCGTCGGCGACCTTGCCGAGGACGAGGAATCCCCCGTCGCGCAACACCGCGATCCCTGGCAGCGGCGTCGCGGCGAGGCGCTTCCAACTGGTCCGCTGCGCGCGCGCTTTCAGTCCAAAATCCTTGGCGCAGCGCAGCATGTCGGTGACGCCGACGCGCGCCGTGCCGAGCTGATGGCGAATTTGGCCCGGCTCGGCGGCGATGCCGTGGCAACGCAGCAGGATCGCGAGCGCGAAGAGCCCCGACTCGTCGGCATTCGTCACATCCGCGCTTATGACGGCTTGTGCGTTCGCGCCATGATCGACCTGAGAGCGGCGCTCGGCTTCGCGTTTCCCCAAGGCATGACAGCGCTGCAGCATGCCGCGGCCGCGCGCGGCAAGCCTGGACAGGCGCGCCAACAGGCGATCGCGCAACGTTGCCGAGCCGGCCAACACCATGCGGCCGTCCCAAATCGCCTCAAATTCGCTTCGTGTGATCGATGCAGCGCGCGGCGAGGACGGATGCACCACGAGAGCCGCGCTGTCGTCGACCCTGCCGACGAGCAGGAATCCGCCGTCACGCAAGGCGGCGATACCAGGCAGCGACATGGCGGCCAGCCGACGCCACCGTGTCCGCCGCGCACGGACGCTGACGCCCAGGTCGCGCGCGCAACGCAACATCTCGCGAATACCGATCGCTGTGCCTCCAGAGCGATCGCGAATTTGATCTGGCGCGACTCTTACGCCGTGCAGGCGCAGGAACAGCGACAGGGCGACGAATCCGGAATCGGCGGGGCTAACTGCGTTCAGCGAGTCCATGCTGTGTCACTCCGCAATCACGCGTCCTGTTGTTTCTCTTGGGCATGCAAAGCCGAAAGGCTGCGTACCGGGCAGAAGAGTTGGCTGGTCCCCGCGCCGTCGATTCGAACGGCGCGGGGCGTTGCTGCGACGGGTCAGTGGGGCCGCGCGAGGAACGAGTCGCTGTGCCAGTTGGCCATTTGCGACGCCGCCTCGGCGATCAGACCATGATCGGCCTTTCCGCTCTCCAAGCCGCCGGCCAGATACTGGCTCAACAGCGCGAAGCCCTGATGGGTAAAAGCAGCCGAGGTTGTCGCCGTCGCGGCCGGCGGATCAGTGACCGTGAGAGTCTGGGTCGGCGACGTCGCCACCATTCCGGTGACCGGGTCCTTCGCGGTCGCGGTCAGGCTCAGCGTCGCAACCGGATGATCAGTGCCGCGATAGTTCGATCCCAGTACCAGCCCGCTGTCGACCTGCGCCTCGGTCAGGGTGATGTTCTTTCCCCGGAACGTATGGCCATCGAGATTGTCGGTGATGGTCTCGTATTTCGGGAGCCCCTTGATGTTCACGGTGACGACATCGTTCGGATCGGTCGTTGAGACCGATACGCCGAGGTCGACGGTGCTGCCCGCCGTCACGTCAATCGACGGGTCAGCGATCGAAAGCGTCGGCGCCGTCGCGGACGTCGAGGTCGGCGTCGGTGTTGCTGTCGTCGGTGTCGTATCGACCGGCGAGGTCGTCGGCGAGGTCGTATCGACCGTCGAGGTCGGCGTGACGTTGGCGCCGGTCACCGTCTCGCCGCTGCCGGGCAACTGGTAGAGCTGGATCTCGTCGATCTGCATCTGCATGGATTGCGGCGTCGAGCTGTCCAACGCCGTGTGCCACCCGGCCGCGTTGGAATTCGCGACCTGATTGCTCATGATCAATTCCATCGGCTCGTTCGGGATCGGCACCTGCGCGCTGGTGACTTGCGCCATCTGCCTGCCGTCGAGGTACCAGGTGATCGACTGACCCGGCACCCAGTTGATGCCGTAGGTATGGAAGCCGGCGGTGAGGTCGATGCCGGTGTCGATGACACCGCCAACCGTCCCGGACGGCGTGTGCAGGTGCCAAGCGAACGTCTGGTTTGCCGGCCCCGAACCGGTCATCCCACCTTCCTGCATATCGAGTTCGAAATTGTCGCCGCTGCTGCCCGCGCCTTTCCCCGGCAGCAGCCAGAGCGCCGGCCATGCGCCGTCGCCGCTCGGTGCCTTCATGCTGATCTGAAGGTAGCCGCCGTTGAATTCGAAGTTGTTGTAGCTGCTGACCGCGCCGGACGTGACGGGGAATGTATATGGCGTGCCCTGAGCCACGCCATTGATGGGTTGTTTGATCGCCGTGAGATTCAACAGTCCGTTGCTCACGGTCGCCTGGCTCGCCGTGTCGTATTCGGCATTGTACTGGTTGCCCATCCCGCTTCCGCCTGAGCCATTGCTATTCCATGGCCAGCCGTTGGCGGCATTGCTCGTGAGGTAGCTATGCCAGTAGCTGTCGAGCGTCGTACCGGAGAAACTCTCCTGGAAAACGAGGTTGCTCGCGCTAAAGCCTGCAGGTGCGGAAAGAGCCATTCAGTAATTCCCTTCTAGATGGACACAAGGACGCTGCCGCACGCTCGAGGCGCAGCAACGCATGCGCTCGCTGCGTCTCAAGCAACGAACGAACTGTGAGAAACAGCAGCTGAGAGAACTGTGAAGTTCCCCGGACCGCCCCAACTGCCGAGTGCCCGGCTAGTGGTGGAGTGTGGCGAAAAAGGAGCCTGCGAGAGCGGTGTCGATGTGTGGTACCACCGCGCATGTGCTCGCGCGCATTGCGGATTCCAGGCGCTCGCGTGATCGAACCGCCTTGTAATTTGCAGTAAAAAATTTATCGCGCGGTAAAATACGCGACAACGATCTGGATCGCACTACCGCCGGTCAGATCAATTTACCTGCGGCACACGCCATTTTGGCGACGTCCATGACCTGATTCGTCTAGCACAAGAGCTGACTTTGCGCAGCCAAAAGTATGCACTGATGGCTAAAAGGGTGACAGCGGTCGCAAATAATTAGCCGAGCAGGCGGTCGATTCCTTTAAGCGCCGCTCTGCGCATGAGCGAAAATCACAAGCCGGCTGGATTAAGCCCCGACGCGCTGCACCGTTCAGTGACTTCGCATCATGAAGCCGTCGAAGAAGGCCGCGAGCTGGGTGTACCCGTCGAGCGGGAGAACATGCGCGACGAACTGGTCCGGCCGCACGATAACGATGCAGCCCCGTTCGCGGTTGATGCCGCGCATGGTGAAGATGTCCTGGCCGCTTTTGACGTCGGCGGAGAAGATCTTCTCGTAGTCGCGCAGCTCGTAGCGTCCCTTGCGCGGCAGAAGCAGCGACGGCATGGATGCGAGGTCGATGTCGCGGTGAGCCTGCTGGAAAACCGCACGCACGTCGATCACCGAGTCGATGTCCTCGCCACTCGGGGTGTATTTCCTGAGCGGTGACGCCGAAGCCGCGGCAAGAAAGTTGCACAAGCCGGCGATTGGAGCGCCGGGCGCGCCAGAGTCCTCGGCTCCGGCAAACGCGAAGATGCGCCAGCGGCCGTCCGCCTTGATGGTGTGGCCGAGATGGACGGGCTTTGCGTCCGCGACGCGAATGACCGGTGCGGAATGAAGGCGCGTGCCGATCGTCAGTCCCGCGGCGAGGTGCTGATGCGTCGCGTCACCGGTAATGAGCGAGGCGCGATAACGCGTCGCCGTTCCGGCGGTATAGCGCCCATGCTTGACGAAATATCGCTGGGTCTCGGTCGCATCGAAGCCCTTGCTTGATGCCAGCAGGGCGGCCCATTCGCGATCGAAGTCGATCAGCTCCTTCGCGATCGCCTGACGCTCGGCCGAATAGGTGTGCAGGAGATGCGGCGCACAGCGCTTGCGCAGGACTGCAGCCAGCTTCCAACCGAGATTGAAGCCGTCCTGCATCGAAACGTTCATGCCCTGGCCGGCCTTCGGACTGTGCGTGTGGCACGCGTCGCCGGCGATGAACACGCGCGGCATGCGCTGCGTGACTTGCTCCTCCGGTACGTCATCGAACTTGTCGCACAGGCGCTGGCCGATCTCGTAGACCGACCACCAGGCGATCTCTTTCACGTCGAGCGTATGGGGCCTGAGAATGCGCCGCGCTGCCGCGATCAGCTCGTCGGGCGTGATGTTGCGGTTGGCGACCCGCTCGCCCGCGTCGAGTTTGTCCATCTCGATATAGAGGCGGAAAAGATAGCCGCCTTCGCGCGGGATGATGATGATGCTGCCGTCATTGGCGGACTGGATCAGCGACTTGAAGCGAACATCGGGGAAGTCGGTGACGGCGAGCACGTCCATCACGCCCCAGGCGTGATTGGCGGAGTCGCCGTGGAGCGCGCGCCCGATGGACTTGCGCACAATGCTGCGCGCGCCGTCGCAGCCGACCACGTAGCGGGCCTTGACCGTCTCGATCTTCCCTGTGTGTGCGGGATCGAGCCGCTCGAGCCGGACGATGACCTGGTAGGGGTCGGCGTTGTCGCCCGCCTCGCCGATGTGAAGATCGATGAGGCGTCGCGCGTAGTGCGGCTCGAGCCCTGCCGAGGACTTGCGCATGACATCGAGATAGAAGTCGTGCACCCGCGCCTGATTGAGAACGACATGCGGGAACTCCGACAGCCCATCTTCGACGTCCTGAACCCTTCCGCTGCGCACGATGTTCTCGCGCTGCTTGTCGTCCGGCTTCCAGAACGTCGTCTCGTTGATCCAGCAGGCTTCCTTCATCACACGCTCGCTGAAGCCGTAGGCCTCGAACATCTCCATCGTGCGGCAGGCGATGCCGTCCGCCTGGCCGAGGCGCAGCGGACCGGATTTCTGTTCGACGATGCAGGTCTTGATGTCGGGAAACGCGGAGAGCTGCGCTGCCAGGGTCAAACCGGCCGGCCCGCAGCCGACGATCAGCACATCGACCTCCTCGGGAACCGGGCCGGCTGCTGTCGACGCAGGATAGCGCTGTGACGGGTCGGCGATCTCCGGGTCGCCGGGTTCGAAACCGTTCAGATGGAACTGCACGAAACCTCCCGCTCTGGACCGGATTGGCCCTGATTCTTATCAGCAAAACGCCGCCGTTTTCAGCCGCGGCTTGCCGCCTGCGGCGGGCGTCACGGCGGCACGCGTCTGGCGCCTTCCGAGAATGGCAAGCTCCGCGCCTGATGCCGGCCGGAGGCGTTCCACCGCCTTCGATTTAGTAAGTGTACGGACGATTTTCCCTCGCGGTCAAGTGGCCGGCACATCGCGCGGCTCTGCCTCAGCGGTGAAGCTGAGAGATTACGGCGCGCGCCTGCCCGGACGCTGCGGTGCGCGGCTGCGCTGATTGTTGATGTGCACGAGCCGGCGCATGAGCTTCATGAATTGCTTGCGCTCGCGCGGCTCCAGCGGGCTCAAAATGAGGTCCTGTGCGGATTGCACCGCCGGTTCGATCCTGCGCAACAGCTGGCGTCCGGATGGCGTGATCTTCAAGACCTTGGTGCGGCGGTCCTTCTTGCCCTGAACACGATGGACAAGATCCTTCGCGGCGAGCCGCTCGAGAACGTCGCCGATGGTCGATTTGTCGAACGCAATGATGTTCACAAGCGTCGTCTGATCGATTCCGGGATGCAAATCGATCGCCAGCAACGCCGCGTATTGGACCGGCGTGATGTCGAACGCCTTCGCCTCCTCCATGAAGATCGCCACCGCGATCTGTTGCAGGCGTCGGATCAGATGCCCCGGCTTGTCGTAGATAATGTCATCGGTTCGCTTCATCCGATGATCTAATACGGCCGGGCTCTTCGCGTGCAAGATCGAAAGCAAGCCGGCGGCCGAGAGCCGAGAGCCGACCTCGGCTCAGATCAGCTTCAATTCCTCTCAAGCTATAGGCGGTCCTGAACCGGCTGCCGCCGTGATCGCCAATGGGTACCGGAAATCCAAGCATCCCGGTTCAGCGCAGGTCAACTCCGCTAAACTTCTGGGGCGAACGGAGTACACTACAACACAAATGCTCGATTCCGGCCCGCAGGCTCGGAATCGACGCTCATCTGCCTGCAGATCGGCTTGTTGTCGCCGGCATGAGGCGACAGCGGACTTCTGGAGATGAAGCGCAACCAGACGAGCCGCACACCGAGCTATACGAGCGGCGTTGGTCGCGAAAGAGCGCCGGCGCGGCTACAGGTCCGACTTCTTGGCGCAGTCGAGATTATCTTGGACGGCCGGCGTCTTCGCGCCTTCAACTCTCTTCGCTTGCAACGGTTTCTGGCGTTGATCGCGCTACGGAGAGACGCGCAGCACCGTTCACGACTCGCGTTCGAGCTCTGGCCCGACTCCGACGAGCGCCAGGCCCGCACGAACCTCAGAAAACTGCTTCACGATTTCCGTCATTCCCTTCCCGATATCGGTGAGTTCGTCGAGATCGACAAGGAGACTCTGCGCTGGATTCCGAACGGGCCGACCGAGGTCGACGTGCTGAGATTCCGCGATGCCATGGCGGCCGGTGATTTCGAGCTCGCCGCGCGCCTCTACTCCGGCGATCTTCTTCCAGCTTGTTATGACGACTGGGTCCTCGACCAGCGAGCCAAAATTCGAGCTGAGGCGTATGGGGCCCTTGTGCGGCTGGCAGAAGAGGCTGCGGGGCGCGACGACCACAAAGCCACGATCAGGCACGCCCAGCGCATCATCGACCTGGAGCCGACCGACGAAGCGGCCGTTCGAATTCAGATGGAAGCACATCTCGCGCTTGGCGATAGAGCTGCGGCGCTGCGCTGCTACCACCGATATGCGGAGGTGCTTGAGCGCGAGCTCGCGGCGGTACCAGGCGAGGCGATCAGGGCCATGTACCGACAGCTGCGGGCTCGCGCACCGAACCGCGACGAAGTGCAGGGCAAGGACCTCGCCGAATCACCTTTCGTCGGCCGCGATCTCGAATGGAACCAGCTCATCGAGGCATGGAACACCGCGCGGCAGCGCGGGGCGCACCTCTTCCTGGTGGTCGGTGAAGCGGGGATCGGAAAGTCCCGCCTTGCACTGGAACTCGGCCGTCGTGTCCGAGCAGACGGACACGTGGTGGCATCGGCTCGTGCGTACGAAGCCGCGGGCAGACTGCCGTGGGGTCCGGTCGTCGACCTACTCCGATCGGATGCCATCCGAAGCCACATCGACACGCTCGACGCGGTCTGGAGGGCCGAGCTCGCTCGTCTCCTGCCCGAGCTCCGCGACGCTTCCCAGCCGGCTGGACCGAAACAGTCGGGCGACGTGGCTCAGCGCCATCGGTTGTTCGATGCTGTCAGCCGAGCCATCGTGGCGGGCGACCGCCCGCGTTTGCTGATCATCGACGATCTGCAGTGGTGTGACGCCGAGACCATTGAGTTGATCGGTTTCGTTGTCCGTTCCGGACATACGGCGACGGTCCTCATCGTCGGTACCGTCCGGTGGGAGGAGATCCCACAGCATCATCCCCTCGTTGGACTGGTGGACGCCTTGGGCCACGACCAGGCCGTGACCACCGTGTCACTCGACCGGCTCGACGAAGCCACCACTGCGAGGCTCGCTGCTCGGCTATGCGGTGAAGGCACGATTGATCCGCAATTGGCGGCACGACTCTGGGGCGAGACCGAAGGCAATCCACTCTTTGTCATCGAAGCGCTCCGAGCCGGGATCTCCTCTGACGAAAGTCAGGCCGTGCTCACACCAACGATGCGGGCGGTGCTGCGCGCTCGACTGGGCCAACTGACCGACGGCGCTCGGCGCCTCGCCGAGGTGGCGGCCGTCATCGGTCGGCCCTTCTCGGTCGGTCTGCTGGTCTCGGCCACTGGGACCAATGAACACGAGCTCGTTGATCACGTCGACGAACTCTGGCGTCGTCGGATCATCCGAGATCAGGGACTCACGTACGATTTCAGTCACGACAAGCTTCGGGCGGTTGCCCTGGAGATGATCAGCCCGGCTCGTCGACGTCAACTCCACCGCGCCGTCGCCGAGGCGATCGCGGTCGAGCGCCACAAGGATATCGACGCGGCCAGCCCACAGCTGGCCGCACACTACGATCAGGCCGGCATGGTCGAACCGGCGATCGATGCCTACCGCGTGGCGGGGGGCCGAGCGGTGGCCGTATCGGCCCTCGAAGAAGCGGTCGCCATGTTTCGGCGAGCGCTCGCGCTGCTCGCCGGTCTACCATCGTCACGCGACCGCGATGCCCTCGAACTCGACATCCGGATCGCCCTCGGATCCCCCCTTGTTGCGCTCGAGGGTTACGGCTCCAAGGGCGGGCACGAGGTCTACGAGCGGGCTCGTTCGCTTTGCCGCAAGCTTCACAGACCCGTGGACCCGCCGATCCTCCGTGGTCTCGGCCTCGCGCGGCTGCAGGGCTGCCGCTTCGACGATTCCGATGAACTCGCCCGGGCCCTCCTCCATGACAGGAGTCATGATCCGATCGCCAGGACCGAGGGCCGATATCTCCTTGGCGTGAGCGCGTTCTGGCGGGGCGATCTGGCCGGAGCCCGTCACTATCTCGAAGGCGCTATCGAGGCCTATGACGTATCCCATCGCGACGAGCATCTGGCGTTGTACGCGCAGGATCCGAAGGCTGTTTGCCTGGTACGGCTGGCTCTCGTCGAGCTGTGGGCCGGAGATGCCGGCCGGGCCGACCAGACCGCTCGATCGGCACTTGAGATCGCCGTCGACCTCGATCATCTGATGACGTCACGATACATCATCACTTACGCGGCGGTCCTTGCGGCCGAATCCGAAGACTTCGCTCGCCTCGCCGGGCTTCTCGCCGACGCCGACCTTCAGTGGAAGCGCCTTTCGGAACGCTACCTCGTGGTCCTCCTGGAGGCCCTTCGCGGCTGGCTGGACGTACGCGCAGGATCGGTTGGGGGCATTGAGAAGATCGTGCAGTCGGTGGCGCGCTCGCGGACCGAAGGGGAGACCCTCCACTTGACCTACACGCTCCTTCTTCTCGCCCGGGCTCGCGGCATGGTCGGCGAGTTCGGCGAGGGACGAGCTGCCACGCGCGAGGGGCTCTCGTGGTCACACAGGTGCAACCAGCGCTATCTCGAGGCCGAGTTGTGGCGAGTCGACGGTGAGCTGGCTTATCGCTGCGGGGAAATCGAAGCCGCCGCCGCTTCTCTGCGCAATGCCGTCGAGACCGCCAGCGCTCAGGGGGCGGGATGGCTGGAGCTTCGGGCGCTTCACTCCTTCGTCAGTCGATTTCCCGATCAGACACTACGTGAGCAACTTGGCGACCTCATCGAGACGATCCCGTCGGGTCATGACCTCCCGGCGTTCCGGGCAGCAGCCAGCCTTTTGAGCGGGGCCCCTTAAGAGGGAACGCTTTCGGAACGCCCGCGGGCGCATCCTTGTGCGAGACCGAGCAGAGGAGCGCCCAATGAGCAACGTGGCTGATCAATGGCTCTTCAAGAGCGAAACCTATGACAACTGCAATTGCGCTGTGAATTGTGGTTGTCAGTTCAACCTGCCCAGCACGCATGGATATTGTCAGTCGGCGTTCGTCGGGCACATCGTTGAAGGTCACTTCAACGATACGCCGCTGGCGGGGCTGAACTGGGCGGCGCTGTACAAGTGGCCTGGCGAGATCAAGGACGGAAACGGAAAACGCCAGATCATTATCGATGCGCGGGCGGATGAAGCTCAGCGCGTTGCACTTGAAATAATTATCTCAGGTGGGGCGTGCAAACCATTGAGCAATATATTCTCGGTGTTCGCGTCCACATGCTCGGAATTTTACGAGATATTGTTCCTGCCGATCAGTCTCGAAACGAACTTCGAACTCAGAACCGCAAGGGTTCACATACCGGGCGTCATGAAGAGCAGCGGCAAACCGATCATCAACGAGTTTAATGGCCAGCCGTTTCACATTGCGTTGGCACGTCCGAGCGGCAGTTTCGAGTTTACCTACGCAGAGATCGGACTGGGCACGACCTCGGTCACCGGTGACATGGAGATGGCGTTCGAAGATTCGTGGGCGCACTATTGTGTGCACCACTTCAATCCGGACGGCCTGGTCCGCGAAAGATCAAGGCTCACAGCATGGCTTGACGCGTGACCTGCGGAAGCGATGTCAGCTTCGACGTGGCGCCGACAGCCATATCCCGAATTCGGGAAAATGATCGGGTGAAACGGAGATGACGGTGCCCGTCGACGCCACGCTTGAGGCGGTGGTCAGGCGCGATCGCCTTATCGCCATTACGGCGCTTTTTGCGGTCATCGCTCTGTCGTGGGCGTATCTGCTGGCGGGTGCCGGCACGGGCATGTCTGCGTTCGAGATGACCCGCCTGTCGCAGCTTGGGATGACAACGGGCCCGTCCGAAGGGGACATGGCCTGCATAGCGATGATGACGCCAGCAGTCTGGACGCCCGGCTATGCAATCCTGATGTTCTTCATGTGGTGGGTCATGATGGTCGCAATGATGCTGCCCAGCGCTGCGCCGATGATCCTTTTGTTTGCGACGGTCAATCGCAAACAGCGCGACACCGGCCATCCCTATGTCGCGACGAGCATTTTCGCACTTGGCTATCTCGCCGCCTGGGCCGGCTTCAGCCTGGTCGCGGTGATCCTGCAGTGGGAGTTCGAGCGCACCGGTATCCTTTCGCCGATGCTCGTCGCGACCAACGCGCTCTTCGGCGGCATCCTGCTGCTCGCCGCCGGCGTCTACCAACTCACGCCGATCAAGCATGCCTGTCTTCGCCACTGCCGATCGCCGCTTGCGTTCCTTGGTACCCATTGGCGGCGGGGTGCCGGTGGCGCGTTGCGCATGGGCCTAGTGCACGGCGCTTTCTGCGTCGGCTGCTGCTGGTTTCTGATGGGGCTGATGTTTTTCGGTGGCGTGATGAATCTCTACTGGATCGCAGGCCTCGCACTGTTCGTCCTGTTCGAAAAGACCGTCCCTGCGGGGCACTGGCTCGGCTATGCGACCGGCATCGGCTTGCTCGTCTGGGGCGCCGGGATGCTGGCGCTCGCGTTCCAAGCGGGGCGCACAGGCATCATCCCGGCTGTCTAAGAACAACACGTCGGGGAGCCAACATTGGATTCCTTACAATGTGTCTCTCTCAGATCTTACGACGCGAGCCAATGTCGTCCGCTCCTCCCCAAAACGGGCTTCGCCAATCTAAATCAGCTTCATCCCTTTCAGGCTCGCATGCCCGTCCTTGCCTACGATGATGTGGTCGTGCACCGCGATCCCGAGCGGCTTGGCGGCAGTCGCGATCTGCCGCGTCATCTCGATGTCGGCGTTCGACGGCGTCGGGTCGCCGCTCGGATGATTGTGCACCAGAATGATCGCGGTCGCGGACAATTCGAGCGCGCGCTTCACCACCTCGCGCGGATAGGCCGGCGTGTGATCCACCGTGCCTTTCTGCTGCACCTCGTCGGCGATCAGCTGATTGCGCTTGTCGAGGAACAGAATGCGAAACTGCTCCTTCTCGGCAAAGGCCTGCGCGGCGCGCACATAATCGAGCACGGCGGACCATGAGGAGAGCGCCGGCCGCTTGTGCACCTGGCCCTTCACCAGACGATGTGCCGCCGCTTCGACGATCTTGAATTCGGCGATCGCTCCCTCGCTCAAGTCGCCGACTTCCCGCAGCCGCTGCGGCGGTGCCGAGATCACCTCGGCGAAAGAGCCGAATTTTTGCAACAGTGCCTTGGCGAGCGGCTTCACGTCACGACGGGGGATGGCGCGAAACAGCAGGAGCTCGAGCATCTCGTAGTCGGCGAGCGCCTCAGGGCCGGCTTCCAGGAAGCGCGTACGCAGCCGCTCCCGATGTCCGTGATAGTGCGGGGTTTCGGCGCGCGGCGACAAGCGGTGAGACACGGCCGCCGGGCAGTTCGATTCAGGAAGCACAGTCGCGCCGGACACGAGGCTCGTCAGAGCGTCGTGCCGCGCATCATGCATCTCGCTTTTCACCGAACCACCACCGGTTCAAACAGGATGGCAACGCCGGGCCCACCGAACGGTCCACAGCAACAAGGCTAGAACAAAAAGAGAACAACGTCAACGCGCGCCGTAAGGCGCGCGCTTGCGTACCCAGCAATCAGCGATATGGCGGCTTGTGCCGACCCGCCGGCGAGATGGTGAACACGTCGCAGCCGTCGGTCGTGACGCCCACCGTGTGCTCGAACTGCGCCGAGAGCGAGCGATCGCGCGTCACCGCGGTCCAGCCATCGGAAAGCACTTTCACATGCGGGCGGCCGAGATTGATCATCGGCTCGATCGTGAACAGCATGCCAGGCTTCAGCACGATCCCCTCGCCCGGGCGGCCGACATGCACGATGTTGGGCTCGTCGTGGAACAGCCGGCCGAGCCCATGGCCGCAGAAATCGCGCACCACGCTCATGTGCTGCGGCTCGACGAAGCTCTGGATCGCGTGGCCGATATCGCCGGTGGTGCGCCCGGGTTTCACGGCCGCGATGCCGCGCATCATCGCCTCGTAGGTCACCTCGATCAGCCGCTCGGCCTTGCGCGGGATCTCGCCGACCGCATACATCCGGCTCGAGTCGCCGTGCCAGCCGTCGAGGATCAGCGTCACGTCGATATTGACGATGTCGCCTTCCTTCAGCGGCTTCTCGTTCGGGATGCCATGGCAGACGACGTGATTGATCGAGGTGCAGGTCGATTTGCTGTAGCCGCGGTACATCAGCGTCGCCGGCCGCGCCCCGTGATCCATCGCGAAGTCGAACACGAACTTGTCGATCGCGTCAGTCGGCGTGCCCGGCTTCACCAGGTCGGCCAGCTGGTCGAGGCAATCGGCCACGAGTTGGCCCGCCTTACGCATGCCGGCGAACGCCTCCGCGCCATAAAGCTTGATCTGCCCGGTCTTGCGCAGGGGCGCGAACGCCGCATCGACGTAGTTCATGGGAAATTCGTCCGATTCAACGGCAATTTAAGCATCGGCCGGCCCGGCGCAACCTTTTCGACTCGCGGACTGGACAAAGCGGCACGCTTTGTGTACCTATGTACCAAGGTACGAGCACTGGACAACGATGGATGATCGTCGAACGCGTGCAGACCGGCGTCCGCATCGAGAAGCGGCTCCTGAAGGTCATGAAGGCGGTCGCGGAGATCCGCGACATCACGCTCGGTGACCTGATCGAAGGCGTGATGCTGCACGCCTTCGACGGGAAGCAGCCGTTCTCGGCCGAAACGCTCGTCAAGGTGAAGGAGCTGAAGCGGATCTACGGGCTGGAGCTCGATTCGAGCGCCGCCCATCGTCTGCGCGAGACCCGGCCGCCCGAGAAGAAGGAGCGCAAGACATGACTCAAGACATGACGACGGACAGCGTGCTGGCGGCACTCGAGCGCGGCAGTATCGATCCGAAATCCTTTTCGCACGCGGCCCATATCGAGGCCGGGTGGCAGCTGCTGGACGAGACCGATTTCGGCGCGGCGGTGACGCGGATGAGCAGCGCGCTCAAGCGTCTCGCGGCCGCCGTCGGCAGGCCCGACAAGTATCACGAGACGATCACGGTCGCTTTTCTGGCCCTGATCTCCGAGCGACGATCGCTATGCCCCAAGGGTCACAGCTTCGCGGATTTCCGCGCGCACAATCCCGATCTTTTCGCCGGCGATGTCCTCACCCGCTACTACGATAAGGCGACGCTCGACAGCGAGCTCGCGCGCCGCGCCTTCGTGCTGCCGCGCGGCGCGGAGATGCGGGCCTAGAGCGATGAATTTAGATTCGCACGAGCCTGCGCACTTCCATCAGCGAGCGCGGAGGTCGTCGCAGTGCCCTCTCCCCCCGTGGGAGAGGGCTACTCGCAGGCTCAACGCAGAACGGCGGGAGAGGGGGACTCGCCACGCATTGTGCATATCGAAAGTCCCCCTCTTCCTGCGACGCCCTCTCCCACGGAGGGGAGAGGGCAAACATGGCTGGCGCCGTTGATTCGATCGTAAAGCATCCCACTCTGACGTCCTCTGACGCGGCGATCGTGATGCCCGCCCGAGCGTCTTGCGCGTCTACCTCGGCCATCACGCTACTGTCCGAGCAGCCGGCGCTTTTTCTCGCGCAGCGCCCGGATCGGCAGGCCCAGATAGTATTTGCGGATGAATTGAAGCCATCCCGCAAGGCTCACGCGCGCGGGGGCATCAGCCGGCACATACCAGCTGTTGATCCCGGTGCGCCGGAACCAGCGATAGCGGCGCCCGATGAGGTAGCGGTGCAATCGCAGATTCTGCACGACGTCCTCGATCAGCAGGAGCCGCGGCCGCCAGCGGTCGAGATCGAAACCTTCGAGCACCTCGATGTCGTGCCCTTCGACGTCGATCGACACGAAGTCGAGCGGGCGCGGCGCGCCTGCATCGGTCAGGATCTGATCGAGTGTCATCACCGGCACCTCGACGGTGCCGGCGCGTTGCATCCCGGCGACGTAGAAGTCGGATTTCAGCGACGACTGGATGCCGGCAAGGTACAGCGTCAGGGTCTTGCCGGCGTTGGCCGGCGTGGAACACGCGACCGCATAGACCTTGCCGCGCCGCTCGTTGCGCAGCGCCGCGGCGAGATCGGGCTGCGGCTCAACCAGGACGCCGCTCCAGCCGCGCTGCTCCATCGCAAGGCTCTGCGAGCCGTCGCGTGGAGCATTCGCGCCGACATCGACGAAGAAGCCCGCGGGCGTAGCGTGGAAGAACTCCGCCTTCAGGGCTTCCTCGGCATCAGCCGGAAAGATCGCGCGCATCACGCCGCGATCTTGCCGCCGAGCTCATCGTCGATATGCGCGCGGATGATCTCGTCGAAGGTCTTCTCGACCGTGAAGCCGAGTGTCGTCGCACGCTTGGCGTCAAAACGCGTCGGCCAGCCCGAGACGATCTTCATGATCGCGGCGTCCGGCTCGCGCCGCACCCGCGCCACGACCTTGTCGCCGGCGACGCGTTTCAGCGCGGCGAGCTGCTCGCCGACCGTGCAGGCGACGCCCGGCATGGTGAGGTTGATGCGCGGGCCGAGCGTCTCGCGTGACAGCGCGGCCGCATGCATCAGGAAGCCGACCGCCGAGCGCGGGCTCGCGTGCCAATGCATCACGCCCTCCTCGACCGGCAGCACGGCCTCCTTGCCGGCGAGCGGCTCGCGGATGATGTTGGAGAAGAAGCCTGAGGCTGCCTTGTTCGGCGCGCCCGGCCGCACGCAGATCGTCGGCAGCCGGATGCCGACGCCGTCGAGGAAGCCCTTGCGCGTGTAGTCCGCGAGCAAGAGCTCGCAGATCGCCTTCTGTGCGCCGTAGGACGTCAGCGGCGTGTGGTGGAATTCGTCGTAGATCGCGGCCGGAAACGGCGCGCCGAACACGGCGATCGACGAGGTGAACACCAGCTTCGGGTGATATCCGCCGGCGGTGCGGATCGCCTCGAGGAGACTGCGCATCGTGTCGAGATTGACGCGGTAGCCCTTCTCGAAATCGGTCTCCGCCTCGCCCGAGACGACCGCCGCCAGATGAAAGATCGCATCCGGCCGGTCCTTGATCAGCCGCGCGGCGGTGTCCGGCGCCGACACGTCCGCCGCATAGGCCTCGACCCTGAAGCCCGCGGGTTTCGCCGGCGCCACGACATCGACCAGCGTGAACGCGTCGATCGGCTTGCCGTTGAGCGCGCGCGCGGCCGCGAGGCGCTCGGTCAGCTTGCGTCCGACCATGCCGGCTGCGCCGGTAATCAGAATATGCATCGATCCTCCCGCAGACTGGAAAATGTCATCCCGGAAGCCGCGAGCTGGCTCTCCGGGGAGTTCATCTATCCCAGTCCAGGGAAGATATGAAAGGTGGGTCCCGCCTCTCCCCCGGGCTCAAGGCCGGGGTCGGCGGGACGACAGCCGAGGGGTTACTGCACCCGCGAGAAGAAACGCGAGAGCCTCAAGCCCGACGGCCAGGTCCAGAGCGGATCGTGCCGCACGGCCGGGTCCCACGAGCCAAGGACCACTTCGACGCGGCCGACCAGGTTCTCGACCGGGACGTAGCCGACGCCGCCGGCCACCGGCGCGAGGCGGCTGTCGGCAGAGTCGTCGCGATTGTCGCCCATCACGAAGATCTGGTCGGCGCCGACATGGAATTCCTGCGTGTTGTCGAGATCGGCGTCCTCGCGGAACTTGAAGATCGGGTGCTCGCGCCCGTTCGGCAGCGTTTCGATGTAGCGTGGCGACGCGACGCTTGAGCCGTCCTCCCGCTCCATCTGCCCGATGCCGGCGCGCCGCACCGGCAACAGCTTGCCGTTCAGGTAGAGGCGGCCGTCGCGCATCTGCACCGTGTCGCCGGGCAGGCCGACCACGCGCTTGACGTAATTCTGGGTCGGATCGCGCGGCAGGCGGAACACGACGACGTCGCCATATTCCGGCAGCCTGCCGAGCAGGCGTTCGACCGAGGCGGGAGCCAACGGGAGCGGCAGCGAGTAGCGGCTGTAACCATAGGGGAACTTGGAGACCAGCAACTGGTCGCCGATCTGCAGGCTCGGCAGCATCGAGCCGGACGGCACGTAATAGGCTTCTGCCGCGACCGTCTTGATCAGCAGCACCATCAACACCACGCTGACGAGCTGCCAGACACCGCTGGCGAGCGCGCCAAAGCGCGATGTGGATGCAGGCTTGGTCTCTTGATCGCCGGTCATGCCGCAGCTCCGTTGCGTTTCGGCCGGGAACTCGCCGTACCAACGCGGCGAAAATGGGACGCCCCGATCACATCCGGGGCATCAAGGATGCGGCGTTACAGCGCAAAGCCGCCGTCGGCGAGATGGATCTGGCCGGTGGTGTAGCTCGACTCGTCGGAAGCGAGATAGACCGCGAGCGCGGCGATCTCGTCCGGCTTGCCGAGCCGGCCCATCGGCTGGCGGTCGATGAACTGCTGGCGCACCGTCTTCTCCGACGCACCGCTCTTCTTCGCCAGCGCCGCGATACGATCGTCGAGCGAGGGGCTCTCGATCGTGCCGGGGCAGATCGCGTTCACCCGGATGCCCTTGCGGATGAAATCCGCCGCGACCGACTTGGTGAGCCCGATCACCGCGGCCTTGGTGGTGCCGTACACGTAGCGGAACGGAATGCCACGCACCGAGGATGCGCCCGACGCGACGTTGATGATCGAGCCCTTGCCCTTCTTCAGCATGCCGGGGAGCGTCGCCTTGATGGTGCGATCCATCGAGCGGACATTGAGGTCGAAGGCGAAGTCCCACTCCTCGTCGGTCGAATCGAGCACCGTGCCGTGGTGCACGTAGCCAGCCGCATTCACCAGCACGTCGATCACGCCGACCTTCTTCGACATCTCCTTGACCAGGGCGTTGACGTCGGCGGTGGAGCGCGCGTCGAGCTTGGCGAGCGTCGCGCGCTTGATGCCCTTGAGCTTCTTCACGTCGACATCGGTCGCGATCACTTTCGCGCCCTCGGCAACGAAGGCCTCCGCGATCGCGCGCCCGATCCCCTGCCCTGCCGCCGTCACCAGCGCGATCCTGCCTTTCAGCCGTCCAGCCAACGTAAGCCTCCCCTCATTCTTGGAGCATGATCTTTTCCGAAGACCGGTCCCCACCCCGCATCAAGTGCAGGGCAGGCTTTTCGGGATCATGCTCTCTTCTTCAAAGCTGCTTTATCAGATTGACGATGACGCGGTCACCCAGATCCTCGGTGCTCTCCTGCACGTAGCCGCGCCGCTGGTACCACGCAATATTCGAGACGAGCGGCTGCCCGGTATAAAGGCGGATGCAGGATCGGCCGAGCTCGCGGGCGCGCGTTTCGGCAAAGCCGAGCAGCGCGTTGCCGACGCCGCGGCCCTGGGTCGCCGGCGCGGTCGCGACGCTCCAGATCAAGAGGTCGTCGGGACGAGGCTCGAGGACGAGAACGCCATCGAGGCCGGCGTCGCTTTCGGCGAGCCAGATCTCGTAGTCGGAAAAAACTTGGGCATAGTCCGCGAGCAGCGGCAGCGGCTCGATGCCGAGGAGCGGCCGGTTCTTCGCATAGGCCGCGCGCTGCAGCGCCACCACGGCGTCGAAATCCTCCGCGGTCGCGCGGCGCAGCGCGCTCATGCGGCTCGACCGCTGAATGCCGCGAGGCTTTGCTTCTGCCGGCCCTGCGCGTCGAAATTGGCCGGATCGAGCCAGCACTCGAACGCGGCTTTGCGTGCCGGCCATTCGGTGTCGATGATCGAGAACCAGGCGGTATCGCGGTTCTCACCTTTCACCACCTGATGCTGACGGAACAGGCCTTCGTATCTGAAGCCATAGCGCTCGGCCGCGCGCTTGGACGGCTCGTTGCGATTGTTGCACTTCCACTCGAACCGCCGATAGCCGAGCGAAAAGCCGTAGTCGCCGACGAGATAAATCGCCTCGGTCGCGGGCCGCGTGCGCTGCAGCGCGGGCGCATAGGTGATCCAGCCGACCTCGAACACGCCATGCGCCGGCCTGATCTCCATCATCCAGAGATGGCCCTTCGCCTTTCCGTCGGCGCGGTCGATCACGGCGAACGGGCAGATGTCGGTCTTCTTGACCATCGAGCCGAGCAGCGCCTCGTATTCGGCGCGGTCCTTCGGCGGGTAGGCCGGCAGATAAGCCCACACGTCGGCGGCGCCCACAAACGCCGCCGCGATCTCCGCGCCATGGCGCGCGACGTCGAGCGGCTCGAGCCGGCAGTAGCGCCCTTCCAGCACTTTGCGATCCGGGAAGGGCGGCGGTGTCCAGTTCTTCAAATCGCTCATGCGTCGCGTGCTGCCTTGTCCTTGGTGAAAATGTCATTCAACTCGGCGCCTGAAGCCGCATCCTTGAAGCCCTCGAACGAGCCCTGCTCGGCGATCAGCTTCGCGGCGCGTATGGCGCCACCCCAGGCCGCGCGCGCGAGCGCGCCGCCGACGCTGATGCGGCGCACGCCCATGCCGGCGAGATCCGCGACGGTGTGGCCGAATGCGGCCCCGTTGAGGAAATTCACCGGCTTCGGCGCGACCGCCTTGACCACCGCCTCGATCTGCTCACGCGTGCGGATGCCCGGCGCATAGAGACAATCCGCGCCGGCCGCCGCATAGGCCTGCAGCCGCGCGATCATCTCGTCGAGATTTGGCACGCCCGAAATGAAGCCCTCGGCGCGGCCGGTGAGCAAGACGTCCGGCGCGGCCTTGTCGATTGCGGCACGCGCCGCCTTCATGCGCTCGACCGCGAACGGCATGTCATAAAGCGGCTTGTCCTTGTTGCCGGTCGAATCCTCGATCGACAGGCCGGCGACGCCGGTTGCGCAGCAACGGGTGACGTTGGCAGCAACGCCCGCGGGATCATCCGCATACCCGCCCTCAAAATCCGCATTCACCGGAACATCGGTTGCGGCGACGATGTCCTTCAGATGCGCAAGTACCATATCGACGCCGACCGCATTGTCGGCATGCGCCACCGACCAGGCGAAGCCCGACGAGGTCGAGGCGAGCGCCTTGAAGCCGAGCACTTGCAGATAGCGCGCCGATCCGACGTCCCACGGATTCGGAATGACGAAACAGCCGGACTCGTGCAGCTTGCGGAATGTGGCGCGCTTGTCCGCGATCGATGGGCGGGGCATGGCGTTCTCCCGTTTGACATGTGAGGCGCGCAGATTGGCGCATCCGCCGCCGCCGCAATAGCGCATTTTCTTGATCGATCGGATCAATCCACGCGTGCTGCCGATTGATTACCTCGAAGCCGCTTTCGCCTGCTCGCCATTGTGATAGGCGCGCCATTCCTCCCAGTCGGTCCGCGTCATCTGCGCCGCCGCCGTAACCGCCTTGAGCAGCCAGTCGCGTGGACGCGCATCGAGATCGTCGATGATGGCCTGGCGGCGATGCGGCGTGCCGCGGTGGATCGCCGCAACGTCGCGTCCCATGGCGTACAGCATCTTCGGATTGACCAGCACCGAAACCGCGACGGCCTTGTGGGATTCTTCGCCGCCCGGCCCTTTCGGCTTCGCTTCGACCTTGTAGTCATTAGGCGACAGCTTGCGCACCAGGACATGCCCGTCGACGTGATAGAACGGGTCGGGGCAGCGATATTTGCCGCGCGCGATCTCCTCGCACTGCAGCTGGTGCGCCCCCTGATGCGCGAGCGACCAGCCGGAGCGCACGATCGCCTTGGCCTCGCGGATGATCAGGTCGCTATGCCAATGCCCGACACCGAAATAGCGCGGCCGGCCGAGGCTTCCGGTCCCGGCGGTGCGCTCGAAATAATCGAACCGCACGCTCGAGTCGGGTCGCGCCGCTTCGAGCGCCTTGATGTAGCGGTGGCGCATTTTCTTCACCGGCCGCACCTTCGACTTCTTGTCGGCTTGCGATTTTTTCTTGAGCCGCCGCGGATCGAATTTCTTCCAGAAATTCTTGCGCTCCTGTTCGCTCACCACGACGATCTGGCGCAGCCATTCATTGTGCCGGTCGAGCACATACGGCTTGGGATCGTCGATCCCCTCGACGTATCCCTTCAGAATGTCCCTGCAGATTCGCGCGGGCGAGGTGCCGCGCACCTCCGCCAGCACCGCGCTGACCGCGAGCCGCACGATGTCGAGCGGATACGGCATCTTGGCGGCCTCGTCGTAGTCGTTGACGCCCCAGACCAGGCGCCCCTCGGCATCACGCCAGCTGCCGAAGTTCTCGACATGCAGATCGCCGACGCCGAGGACATGCGGCGCGCCCTCGAGCTCCGGGCACACTGTGTAGATCGTCTCGGCCCACCGCCAATAGGTCGCGCGCAGGAACTGAAATGGATCGGCGGCCATCTTGTCGTGCTTCTGATCAAGCTCGTCGAGCATGAGATCGCCCTTGAGCTGCCTGGCGAGCCACGTGTCATAGCGCTCGACCGATTGGATGATGTTCATGGAGTATTCCGAGCCCGCCGCAACGCGTGATTGTTGCAGGAAACCTTGCGCTGGTCAGCATCGTTTCTGGACGCGACGCCTTGCCTTATAGTGCGCCGATAAAGCGCGCCGGCAGACGGCATCAGGGGAGACGCACATGACGATCCTGAAAGTCTTTGGCGTTGTGCTTGCTCTGCTTTTCCCTGCCAGCGCGTCAGCACAAGAGAGTCCAATGAAAGAACTAGCCCCGACCGGGACGCTGCGCATCGCACTCGTGTTCGCGCCTGAGAAATCGATCTTCTTTGTCGTGAAGGATGATGCCGGCAAGCCGCAAGGCGTCACCGCCGATCTCGCCGATGCGCTGGGCCGGAAATTCAACTTGCCGGTCGAGTATGTGCTGTTTCCGAATTCCGGCCTCGCCACCGATGCGACCGAATCCGGCGCGGTCGACGTATCCTTCATGCCGGTCGATGAGGAGCGCAAGAAGCGGATCGCATTCGGCCCCAACTACGCGCTTGGCGAGAGCACCTATATGGTAACCGCCGCGCTCGCAGCGGCGACGGTCGCGGACGTCGACAAGCCCGGCGTGCGCGTGATCGGCATCGCCAATACGACGACGATCCGCGCGGCCGGTCGCACGCTGAAGAACACGACGATCGCGCCAGTGACGTCAGTTGGCGAGGCAGTGGCGGCGCTGCGCGAGGGCAAGGCCGACGCGTTCGCGCTGTCGCGCGACTCGCTGCCGACCTACGTGAAACAAGTGCCGGGCTCGCGCATGGTCGAGGGCGCGTTTCAACAGATTGGGATCGCGATCGCGGTTGCCAAAGGCAAGCCGGCGGCGCTCGCCGCGGTGACCGAATTCATGGATGAGGCAAAGCGCAACGGTATCGTGCGCAAGGCGCTCGACAATGCCGGCTACGCGGTGCCGGTCGCGCCCATCATGTAACGATCCGGTACGCCTCAGTCCCTGTCATCGCTGTTGAACAGACCGAAAGGCCCGTCGAGGAAGCCACGCCGCCGGATCCGCGGCTGCGCGTCAACGTCGTCATCATCATCGACCTCGAGACGCCTCGGGCGCTCCACCGCCGTGCGTTGCTCCTGCCGGCGCAGATCCTCCTGGCGGCGCGCCTCTTGCTGGCGACGCCAGTCGTCCTGACGCCGTGAATCATCTTGGCGGCGCAGATCGTCCGGGCGCGGGCGCTCGGCCATCTGGTTGCGCCGCTCCTCGCGCCGTTTTGCGCGCTCCTCGCGTCGCTGCTGCGCTTTCAGCCGCTCCACCTCGCGGCGGGTGAGATTTTGCTCTGCCGGCGCCGGCGGCTGCACCAGCGCGACCGGCTTTTCAACGCCGGGCGGCGGCGGCAGTGGCTGAGCGGTCTTGGGTGGGGCGGGCGCGGGCGGCGGTGCTTGCGCCGGCTGTGCGGGGCCGAGCGGCGGTTGTGCGGCGCTGGGCTGCGTTTGCGCCGCGGTTGGCTGCTGCGGTGGCGCGGGCTCAGGCGCGGGAGGGGGCGCTGCGGCTGGCGGCGCGGACTGCGCGGTCGACTGAGGTGCGGGCGGAGCAGGCGGAGCGGCCGGCTCGCCCGCAGGCTTCGCCTCTGTCTGCGCCTTTCGCTCCTTTGCGTCGCGGTCGCGCTGCTCCTTTGCGGCGAGATCGCGCGCCTCCTTCGTCGCCACGTCGCGTGCGGCCTGCCGCTCGATCTTATTGGGCGCCCGTGTGTCGTCGGACAGCATGCTCGACACCATCACGCCGCCGCCGAAACCGACGGTCAGAATGCCGATCGTGGCCGCGATGCCCGCGAAAAAGGACGAAGTATTGAACACCATGGCGCGCCTCCAGTTCTTAACAAACGTGAAAGGCCGCCCGCGCGTTCCGCAATCGGAGCGCGCGACTCAGTATCTTCGTGATGGAACCGGCTTAGTGGTTGTCCCGCGGCACGCCGGAGAGCTGCGCGACCTTTTGATATTTCACCGCCGGCTTCAGCACCATGCCGTCGGAGAGCTGATCGACCATGCCGCGCTGGATTTCCTGCCACGGCGTCTGGCTCTTCGGGAACTGGTAGCCGCCGCGCTTCTGCAGCGCGGCCTGCCGCTCGGCGAGCTCGGCTTTCGAGATCAGAATATTCGCCGTGCCCTTGTTGAGATCGATGCGCACGCGATCGCCGGTCTTGAGCAACGCGAGCCCGCCGCCCGCCGCGGCTTCCGGCGAGGCATTCAGGATCGACGGCGAGCCCGACGTGCCGGACTGCCGGCCGTCGCCGATGCACGGCAGCGAGAGAATACCCTTTTTGATCAGCGCCGCCGGCGGCTGCATGTTCACCACCTCGCACGAGCCTGGATAACCGATCGGCCCGGTGCCGCGCACGAACAGCATCGTGTGTTCGTCGATCTTGAGCGAGGCATCGTCGATGCGGTGGTGATAGTCCTCCGGCCCGTCGAACACGACCGCACGGCCCTCGAACGCGTTCGGATCCTTCGGATTGGAGAGATAGCGGTTGCGGAATTCGTCCGAGATCACCGACAGCTTCATGATCGCCGAGTCGAACAGGTTGCCCGACAGCACCTTGAAGCCGGCGCGCTCCAGCATCGGCTGCTTGTAGGTGCGGATCACATCCGGATCGCCGATCTGCGCGCGCCTGACGTTCGCCCCCATGGTCTTGCCGTTCACCGTGATGGCGTCCTCGTGCAGCTTGCCGGCCTTGCGCAGCTCGTTCATCACGGCCGGCAAGCCGCCGGCGCGGTAATATTCCTCGCCGAGATACTTGCCGGCTGGCTGCATGTTGACGAGCAGCGGAATATCGAGGCCGACCTTCTCCCAATCCTCGATGTCGAGCTTCACGCCGATGTGGCGCGCGATCGCGTTGATGTGGATCGGCGCATTGGTCGAACCGCCGATCGCCGAGTTCGCCATGATGGTGTTCTCGAACGCCTCGCGCGTGAGAATGTCGGACGGCTTTAAGTCCTCCCACACGATCTCGACCGCGCGCACGCCGGTGTCGTAGGCATATTGCGCGCGCTCCTTGTAGGGCGCCGGGACCGCCGCGCAGCCGGGCAGCGACATGCCGAGCGCCTCGGCAAGCGCGTTCATGGTCGAGGCGGTGCCCATGGTGTTGCAGTGGCCGATCGACGGCGCAGACGCCGCCGCGATATCGACGAACTCCTGCGTGTTGATGCGCCCGGCCGCGAGCTCCTCGCGCGCCTTCCAAACCGCCATGCCGGAGCCGCAGCGCTCGCCCTTCCACCAGCCGTTCAGCATCGGACCGCCGGAGAGCACGATCGAGGGAATGTTCACGGTCGCGGCCGCCATGATGCAGGCCGGCGTGGTCTTGTCGCAGCCGGTCATCAGCACAACGCCGTCGAGCGGATAGCCGTAGAGCACCTCGACCAGGCCGAGATAGGCGAGGTTGCGGTCGAGCGCCGCGGTCGGGCGCTTGCCGGTCTCCTGAATCGGGTGCACCGGAAACTCGAACGCGATACCGCCAGCCGCGCGGATGCCTTCACGCACGCGTTCCGCCAGGGCCAGATGATGCCGATTGCACGGCGACAGGTCGGAACCGGTCTGCGCGATGCCGATGATCGGCTTGCCGGAGCGCAGCTCCTTCGGGGTCAGGCCGAAATTCATGTAGCGCTCGAGATAGAGCGCCGTCATGCCCGGATTCTCCGGGTTGTCGAACCAGAGCTGCGAGCGCAGGGTCTTGCCGCGCGGATGGGGCGTCGTGGGCAGCTTTTTCGTCGTGTTCTTGCTCTTCTTGGCCATTTCTTCTCCCTCCCGGGGCACGCGCGGGCGCCACATTGGAACTGTTTGATTTCAACGCGACAATGCGCTCAATAAGCATGTCATTGCAAGGGATTGCCGGTTGAGATGTGGGGGCAGCTGTTCGCCGGCGGGATCGTCAGCTTCATCAACTTCGCAATTCATGCGCTGGTGACCGGGGTCATCATCGTGGCGACCCAGCACGCCGCCCGCCGCACCGACCACCTCCATGCCGTCATGCGCACGGCGGCGCTGCTCACGATCACGATGCTCTGGCTGATGATCGCGCATGTTTGCGAGATCGCAGTCTGGGCGGCCTATTACGACTTCGCCGGGATGGAGTTCAAGGCCGCGACGGCGTTCGAATTCGCGTTCGAGAACTACACCGCGCTCGGCTATGGCGATCCGGTGCCACCCGAGGGGCGGCGATTGATCGGGCCCATCACGGCGCTGAACGGGCTGCTGCTGATCGGCTGGTCGGTCGCGATCATCTTCGAGGTGATGCGGATGGCCGAGGTGCAGATCGCCCGGCGCGACGCCAGAGATGAGAGCTAGAGCACGACAGCTAGCGAGATCGGGCGCCAGCCGCTATACCGCAGGCAACGAACGGGTTTGGGAAGAGGAAGCGCTATGCTGAGAACCGTCGCGAACTTCGACCGTATCGGCGAGGAGAATGCGTTCGCCGTGCTGGCGCGCGCGAACGCGCTCGCCGCGCAAGGGCGCGACATCATCAATCTCGGCATCGGCCAGCCGGACTTCAAGACGCCGCCGCACATCGCCGAGGCCGCCATCAAGGCAATCCGCGACGGCCACCATGGCTATACGGCGGCGACCGGCATTCCGGAGCTGCGCGAAGCCGTCGCGGCCGATCTCGACAAGCGCTTCAACGCGAAGGTCTCGCCGGACGAAGTGATGATCATGCCGGGCGGCAAGCCGACCATGTTCATGTCGATCCTGATGTTCGGCGAGGTAGGCGCTGAGATCATGTATCCGGATCCGGGCTTTCCGATCTATCGCTCGATGATCGAATATACTGGCGCCAAGCCGGTGCCGGTGCCGATCCGCGAGGAGAACGGGTTTGCGTTCTCGGCCGAGGAGACGCTCAAGCTGATCACGCCGGCGACGCGGCTCATCATCGTCAATTCGCCCGCCAACCCGACCGGCGGCGTCACGCCGCGCGCCGAAGTCGACAGACTGGTGGAAGGCCTCGAGCAGTGGCCCGATGTCGCCGTGATGTCGGACGAGATCTACGACCACATGGTCTATGACGGCGAGGAGCATGTTTGCCTGCTCAACTATCCGTCGATCCGCGACCGGCTGATCCTGCTCAACGGCTGGTCCAAGACCTACGCGATGACCGGCTGGCGTCTCGGCTACGCGGTGTGGCCGGGCAAGCTTTACGACTACGCGCGCAAGCTCGCCGTCAACCTGCACTCCTGCGTCAACGCGCCGACGCAGTTTGCCGGGCTCGCCGCGCTCAAAGGCCCGCAGGACGACGTCGCCAAGATGGTTGCGGAGTTCGACCGGCGCCGCAAGATCGTGGTCGAGGGGCTGAACCGCCTGCCCGGCGTCTCATGCATCATGCCGAAGGGCGCGTTCTATGCGTTTCCGAATGTGAAGCGCACCGGCTGGAAGGCGAAGGCGCTCGCCGCGTCGCTGCTCGAAGACTCCGGCGTCGCGCTGATCGGCGGACCGGACTTCGGCATTCTCGCCGAAGGCTATGTGCGCGTCTCCTATGCGAACTCGACCGAGAACATTTTGAAAGCGCTCGACCGCATGGGCGAGTTCTTATCGAGCCGTAAGGCGGCGTAACGGCGCTCTCACCCCGCGCCTGCGGCAACGACCCTCTCCCCCGTTTGGGGACGAGGATAACGGAGCATGCGGCAGTCCGGAGCGTCACTCCACAAACTCCACCACGGTGCCCTTCTTCACCATGCCGGCGAGTGCGAGCGCGTCCCAGTTGGTGAGCCGCACGCAGCCATGCGAAGCCGCCTTGCCGACCTTCTCAGGCTCGGCGGCGCCGTGGATGCCGTAGGTCTTCTGGTCGAGCGCGATCCATACGACGCCGACCGGATTATTCGGCCCGGCCGCGATCTTCAGCTTGCGGTCGGCCTTCACGCCCTTGAAGCGGAATTCCGGATTGTAGACATAGGTCGGGTGGCGCGCCACACGGACCACCTTCAGCGTTCCTGATGGCGCGGGCTTCTCGTCGCTGCCGATCGACGCGGGGTAGAACGCGAGCAGCTTGCCGTCCGGCGCCGACACGCGCACGGCCTTCTGCGTCTTATCAACTTCGATCTTGCCGATTGGCGCGCCGAGCGCGACCGGCTTCACGTTGACGTTCGCCACAATGATGACCGTCCCGGCCTGATCGAACGCCGTTCCGGGGTTGAGGGCGCCGAGCAGCTCCTCGCTCATATGAAAACGCTCGGCCAGCATTTCGGCGGGCCCGGTATAGTCGAGCCGCTTCAGCGCGGCTTTTTCTTCGTAGGCGTCGGGAATCTCGTCGCTGAACGGCCCAGCCACGTCCTTGGCGCTGATCGTGTACTCGATCATCGCAGGCTCGGCGTCCTGCGCGAGCTTCTCGAATGTTGCGGCATCGAGCTTGCCGCTCGCGGGCAGGCCATTCCGGCTTTGGAACGCGCGCAACGCGTTGGCGAAATTCTCTCCGCCCTTGCCGTCGATTGCGCCGGGCGAGAACTTCGCCCGATCGAGCAGCACCTGCGCCCTGATGTTCAGGGCCTGAGGATTCTTGGCCGGTGCCTTGCCCGGCGCGGCCGCGTTGATCTCGTCGGGCGCAAGTCCACGCGACGCCGCATCCGCCGTGCCGAGCGCGGCTAGCAGCAAGATGGCAAACAGGAGCGGACGCACGAGCCTGATCCGAAATGGGCATCAATGCCCGCTTAACGTGCGCGCGCCCGTGCAGGTTCCAGCCGCGCGACGCTCCGACTTTCCAGGAAATCGGGTGTGACGCCCGTTCTCGCTGTTGCGCGGATTGCGCGCGGTTCTCCGGCGCCAAAACAATAGATTGTGACTTGTCGCATCGCGACGTCCGCGATAGCCGCCTTGCGATGATCGTACCCGTTGGCTTTCCGAAAATTCGCTTTGCGACGGCCGATCTGCCGGCCTCCGACCGGGTCGCCCTGTGGCGCGACTATTACGGAAAAACCATCTTCCGGGCCGAGGCCGAGCCGGTCTGCGATGCGTCGTTCCGCGCGACAGTTATGTCGCGTGCCCTGCCGGAGCTGCATCTCTTATTCGGCTCGCTGTCCCCGGTCCGGATCGCCAGAACCCGTGCACTCCTCGCCGATGGCAACGATGATCTCGCGCTCGTCATCAATCACGCCGGCCAGATCGCCGCGACCGCGCGCGCCCGCGAGGTGACGCTGCAGGAGGGCGACGCGGTCCTGGTGAGCAGCGGCGAGATGATCGCGTTCGACCGCTCCACCGCCGGCGGCTCGTTCTCCATCCGCATTCCGTACGCGGTTCTCTCGTCGCTCGTCATCGATCTCGATGACGCCGTCATGCGGCTGATTCCGCGCGGGACCGGGCTGCTCAAGTTGTTGACCGGCTATGTGAACCCGCTGCTGAACGAGGACGTGCCGGTGACGCCGGAATTCCTGCGCCTTGCGGTCACGCATGTGCACGATCTCGTCGTGCTTGCGCTCGGCGCCACCCGCGAGGCCGCGCAGGTCGCGCAAAAGCGCGGGATGCGCGCCGCCCGTCTCAACGCGGCGAAGGTTCATATCGCCACGAACAGCAGCGATCCGCAGCTCTCGGTCCGATCCGTCGCGCGCGATCTCGGCGTCACGCCGCGCTATCTTCAGACCTTGTTCGAGCAGGATGGCAGCACTTTCTCGGCCTTCCTGCTCAACCAGCGCCTGGTCCGCGCCCATCGTATGCTGACCAATCCGAGATTCGATCGTTACCGCGTCAGTGCGATCGCCTACGAGGTCGGCTTCGGCGACATTTCATATTTCAATCGCTGTTTTCGCCAGCGCTACGGCACTACGCCGCGCGATCTCCGGGGTGCGGCCGCTAGCGCGTGATGAGTTTAGGTTCGTCATCGACGCCGCAAACTCAGCGCGCTCCCCTCCCCCTTGTGGGGAGGGGTTGGGGGTGGGGGTCGTGCAATGGCACGCAACCGCAATCCAAGACTTCCGGACAAGGAGCCGGCCTGAGCGACGCGAGGTCGCTCGCGCGCTACTGGAACAACGATGTCCTCCCCAATATCGATGGGGTGCTTGAAGACATTCACGGCGTCCTAACGACGACCCCCACCCCTAACCCCTCCCCACAAGGGGGAGGGGAACACGCCGAGTTCGCGGCGGCCGACGTGCTCCGTTGCCGGCGTCGACTCCCTCCGTCGCCTCCGTTTGACGCCAAACGGCGGTGGCGCCGTTGACTCGACCTCAATTCATCACGCGCTAGCTCACAAAGTCGAGAGTTCGCCTGGCTCCAAGCCGTCATCGCTCCCGTCCAAGATCGATCGCTCCATCATCAATACCAGTTGCAGCCGGAGAAACGCACGCAGCAGCGGCGCGTCGGTTTTAAGCTCGACACCGTACATGGTCCTGACCTATCAGACGCTGCTGCTATGGAGCGCGGTCTTCCTCGGCGGCGTGGTGTCGGGTTTTTCCGGCTTTGCATTCGCGGCGATCGCCGGCGCGATCCTGGTTCACGTCTATCCGCCGATCGTCGCGATTCCGCTGCTGATGATTTGCGGGTTGATCAACCAGATCATCGGCGCCGTGTATCTGCGCGCCGCGATCGACTGGCGCAGCAGCCTGCCTCTGGTCATCGGCGGCGGGATCGGATTGCCGATCGGCCTCTATCTTCTGCGCGGCACCGATGTGTCATGGTTTCGCGTCGGCTTCGGGCTGTTCCTGATCTGCTATTCGGCTTTCATGGCCCTCCGCCCAAGCGTCTCGGCGCTTCGCGCGTGGTCGAGCCGTCGGTGTTCGATGCTCGTCGGCCTGGGAGGCGGTGTCGTCGGCGCACTGACCGCCATGCCCGGCGCGGTGCCCACGGTCTGGTTCGATCTTCAGGGACGCACCCGTCAGGAGAAACGCGGTCTGTTGCCGCCATTCATCATGGCGATGCAGGCCATGTCGCTGCCGGGCTTTTTCCTCATGAAGGACCATGCTGTCGACGCGGTCCAGCTTGCGAGCGCATTGCCGGCGTTGGCGGCGGGCACCCTGCTCGGCGCGTCACTTTATGGGCGCGTCAACGAGGCGGTCTTCCGCTGCGCGGTGCTGGGCCTGTTGCTGTGCTCGGGCGCGATGCTGGTCGGATACTGACGCCCGATCGCGCCGCTCACACGACGACGTCGAGCGAGGTGCCGGTCGAGCTCTGGTCGGATGGCGCCGTCTTGGGCGAGTCGATCGATGGAGGCTGCGCGGCCTCGCCGCGATTTGCCTGCGCGCGCGAGCGGATGGTCGTGAGGGCCTGCTGCGCGCGCTCGATGTCGCCGGACTGCAGTGCCTCTCCGACCTGGCCGAGCGCCTGCGTCAGGCGGCTGCCCGGATTGGCGTTCGCGAGATCCGCCGCCGCGCTCTTGGTGAACCCGTCATAGGCTTTCTGCGCGGCCGCGAGATTGCCAGCATTTACGGCGGTCACGAGCTGCGTGAAGCGCTGCCAGCCGTCATCGCCCGGACTCGCCTGGTAGGTACTGGCGTTCAGTGGTGCGAGAGTTAACGGCAAAATACGCTCCGGACTCGTGCTCGCAGACGCGCTCGCGGCGGTCTCGCGGACTGGCTACGAGGCGGCGCTGAATGGGGAGTTAAGTGCGCCTTGCGCGAGGGGCCAATACGTAGTTCTACCGCTTGGGGTTGGTGCGGAGCGCACGAGGCGGGTGACAAATCGACGCCGCAACTTCTAGAGCATGGTCACGAAAATACCTGTTCGGCATTTTGATGCGAAATAGCAATCGATTTTTCCGAACATGGCGATTCGAGGGAGGGCCGTCACGCGCTGGCGACATATCAGCGCTGCACCGCGAGCCGACATCAGATCGTCACCCGCCGAGCCGGGCGAGCCGGATCCGCATCGGTATTTCGCCGCGCGCGATAATACCGATGCGAATCATGAACTTGGCGCCCCCTACTTGGCGTCTGCGTCCCAGACCACCGGCAGATTGAACAATCCGCGAAACGCCCAGCCGCCGATGCGGACAGGCTCGTCAGCAAGCCGGAGGCCCTTCAGCCGCGCGAAGACACTCGGCAGCGCGACGTCGGCGATCATCGCGCGCGAGGCGGCGGCGCCGGCGCAGAAATGCGGCCCCGCGCCGAACGCGATGCTCTTGCCGGTATCGCGGGTCAGGTCGAATGTGCCGGCGTCGGCGAAATGCGCTTCGTCGCGGTTGGCCGAGCCGAACATCAGGAACACGCGATCATCCGGCGCGAAGTCGACCCCGTTCACGGTTGCGGCTTTGGCGATCCGGCGCGGCGACATCCCGATCGGCGAAATCCAGCGCGCGAACTCCTCGAAGACCTGCAGCCAGCTCACCTTGCCGTCGCGCACCAGCGCGAATTGCGCAGGGTGCGTCAGCAACGCCCAGATCGTGCCGGCGATCGCCTTGCGCGGCTCGTTCTGCCCGCCCGAAATCGCCAGCTTGATGTTGTGGCGCACGTTCTGCTCCGGCATGCCGCCGTGAATCATCACGCTGAGCAGCGACTGGTTCGGCGCCGTCTTGACCACCGGCAGCATGTCGTCGATCGCCGCATCGATCGCGGCAGTCGCCGCGTTGCAGCGCGCCTCGATCGCCGGATCGCCGCCATAGTTCGCAATGCCGTCGATCATCGCTTGTGACCAGGCGTCGATCTCGGTGAACGTGATGTTGGTCAGGCCGGTGACGGACTTCAGACACTCGCCCGCGAGCGGCAGCGCGAATGCGCTGATGAGATCGGCCCTGCCCTGCGGCGTGAGCGCGTCGAGGAGACGGTCCGCGTGCGCCTGGAATTCACTCTGCCAATGCGCGCGCACGGCCTTCGGCGACACCGCCGGAAAGAAGATCGCGCGCTCCGCCATATGCGCGGCGCCGTCCTTGCGCATCATGTTGTGGCCCATCAGCCTGGTCATCAGGCCGGCCGGCTGATCCGACGAGAACACGTCGATCCGCTTCTCGGACACGAAGATGTCGTCGCGCCGGGTCAGCAGCGTTGCGCCAAGCTGCGGGACGAACGCGATCGGCGCGTCCCGGCGCATTTGGGCTAGCGCCGGATAGGGATCGCGCCAGAATTCCTGCAGGTCGATCGGAAAATGCGGCGCCGTGCTCACGTGTGTGCTCCGATGTTCTCGCAGCACTATAGCGCATGGCGGTGCGGTCCGGAGGTCTCCCTCCTAGCGCCGGCTCGGCCTGCGGAAGATCCGCGTGCCGACCGTCCCGTCGATGAAGGTGATACGCATCGATACCGAGCGGACCCCGTCCTCCATCTTGACCGCCGACTGCGCGTCAGCCGGCGTGCCCAAGGGAAGCTTGAAGACGCGCGTGAACGCGCTTTACCGCATCACGCTCGGCATTTCTTGCTCGGGCCAGCGGCTCGCGAACGTGGTCGGCGGCTTGTTCGTTGCCATGTCCTGGGTCGCGAGATGCCAGGCCGAGACGCCGAGCAGCGTGGCCGCGATCAGCGGCAGCGTGACCGCTGCGGCGATCAAGGGCGCGAACATCCAGGCGTCGCGCCGCCTCAAGTCGTGGTCGATCTCGAGCGGCGCGCGCTCCGGCGTTGATCTGGGCCGCGGGATATCGGTCGCAATCACATTGGGGAGTTGGTTGCGCATGGGTTGTCCCTTTTCGCGACAACGCGCGACCAGAACCGCGGGTTCCGAATGCCCGGCCCTGCGTGATTTCGTGATTTACTCTGCGGGACCTGGAACGCGGCCACCGACAGCGCGTTCTTCCGGCACAAAAATGTCCAGAGGAGCACAGCCGCAACCGGCCAACCCGCCGGGCGCGCGTCTCCATGAATCGCAAGGCCGAAGCGGGACCTCCCTGTCCTCGGCCCGAACTGAGAAACGAGCGGTCAGCGCGCGTCTGGAGCACGCTGCCCGGCTCATGCCCAGGACCCGACATGGCCGACCAAGCAGGGCTGCGTTTCATCGGAATCGGATTGAGCGCCGTCACGGTGGTGGTGACGCTGATCGCGGCTTTCATCGTGATCGGCGCCAGCCCTGAAATGCCCGACAGGCCGGCGGTCGCGAGCATCGGGACACGCTAGCTGCACGGCCAGCGGAAATGCCGTGCCGGGAACGCAGGCTCGGTTCCGAGGTTAGCGCTGCTGACGGGCACATACGGAGAAGCGCAATGAGAAAGTTGTTTGTCCTGCTTGGCGCCACGCTGGCGTTCGCAACGTTCGCCCCGATGGCGTCGAACGCGCAAGGCGTCTCGGTCGAAGGCCCGGGAGTCGGTGTCCATATCGGCGACCGGCCGCACTATCGCGATCACCACAGCTATGACGAGCCGGTGGTGCGTGAGCGTCGCGTCTATCGCGAGCGCGACGTCGGGCTGCGCGGCGGCTGCAAGACCGTGACCATCCAGCGCGATGATGGCTCGATGAAGCGCATCCGAAAGTGCGACTACGACTAGCCAAGCGCAGACTTGCACCCGTAGTCGCCACACGTGGCCGGGCCGATGCCCGGCCACTGCTGTTTGGGGAGCCTTCGCAGCCTTGGGGAAGACAGAAGCATCGTCCTCCGCATAAGCTCGCCGCAAAACAGCGGGAGAGCGCATGCGCATCACGTCGGTCGAATCCTGCGTCGTCGCGTTTCCCTTCGACATGGGCGGACCAAAGCCGCCCTTCGCCGGCCGGCCGTGGGATCATCTCGAGATCCTGCTGGTGCGGGTCGAGACCGAGGACGGGCTGGTCGGCTGGGGCGAGGCGTTCGGCCATGCGGCGATCCCGGCGACCCGCGCCGCGCTCGACACCGTGGTGGCGCCGCTCGTGATCGGGCGCGATGCCGACGATATCGAGCGGCTCTCGCGCGAGATCCTGCATGCGGTGCATCTGCTCGGGCGCAATGGCCCGTTCGTCTACGCCTATTCGGGCATCGAGATCGCCCTCTGGGACATTCGCGGCAAGCGCGCCGGCCAACCGCTGCATGCGCTGCTCGGCGACAAGGGCGCGACGCGCCGCGAGCTCGATGCCTATGCGAGCCTGCTCTGGTATGCCGACCCCGCGCTGGTCGCCAAGAACACGGCCGCGGCTTGCGCGCGCGGCTATCGCTTCATCAAGCTACATCAGGTCACGCGCGAAGATGTGCTCGCCGCCAAGGCCGCGCAGGGCGCCGGTGATGCCGCCATCATGCTCGACGTGAACTGTGCCTGGTCGGTCAGCGAGGCGCACCGCATGGCGCAGTCGCTCAAATGCGACGGCCTCACCTGGCTCGAGGAGCCGGTGTTTCCGCCCGAGGATGTGCACGGGCTCGCCGAAATCCGGCGCGACGGCATCCCGATCGCGGCCGGCGAGAACGTCGCCGGCGTGTTCGGATTTCAAGCCTTGATGGACGCCGGCGCGATCGACATCGCGCAGCCGAGCGTAACCAAGATCGGCGGCATCGGCGAGGTGCTGCGCGTGGTCGAGCTTGGCCGCGCGCGCGGCATTCAAGTCACGCCGCATTGCCCCTATTTCGGACCGGGCTTTCTCGCCTCGCTGCATATCATCGCGGCGCTGATCGAAAAGCCGTTGGTCGAGGTGCTGTGGCTCGACATGGAAGCGAACCCGTTCGATCCTTGGGTGCGGCCGGTCGACGGGCGGCTGAAAGTGCCACAGGACGCGGGCCTCGGCTGCGACCCTGACCCCGCGATCGTCGCGCGTTACCGCAACGGGGCGCCGGTGTTGACCAGAGCATGATCCCGAAAAAGCCGGCCCCGCACTTGATGCGGGGTGGATACCGGTTTTCGGACAAGGCCTGTCCCGGACTTGATCCGGGATCATGCTCCACGAATAAACAGCACCTAGCTGACAAGCCTGCGATATCGTGGTTATTAGGCGCCCTATGACTGAGAAAAAACCCCACGTGATCTGCGTCGGCGAAGTCATGGTCGAGCTCGCCCGCGGCAATGACGGGCGCTACGGCCAGGCGTTCGGCGGCGACACCTTCAACACCGCGGTCTATCTGGCGCGCGCCGGAGTTCCCGTCGATTACGCGACCGCGATGGGCGACGATCCCTACTCCGAAGGCCTGATGACACTCGCGTCCGCCGAGGGCGTCGGGACCGAGCTGATCATGCGCGTGCCCGGCCGCATGCCGGGCCTGTACATGATCGAGACCGACCCCAAGGGCGAGCGCAAATTCTACTATTGGCGCGACAATTCCCCGGCGCGCGAGCTGTTCGAATTGTCCGGCTGGGCCACGGTCGCGGAGGCACTGCTGTCGGCGCGGCTCGTCTATTTCTCCGGCGTCACGCTCTCGCTCTACAGCAACACCGGCGTCGGCCGCTTCCTCGCCGCGCTCGAGCTTGCGCGCAAGCAGGGCGTGATGGTCGCGTTCGATGGCAACTTCCGCCCGCGCGGCTGGAAAGGCGACGTTGCCCGCACCCGGACGGTGTTCGCCGAGGCCTTGAAGCGCGTCGACATCGCGCTTCCCACGTTCGAGGACGAGGCGATGCTGTGGGGCGACACCAACCCCGAGGCGACGGTCGAGCGGCTGCAGGCCTTCGGCATCGGCGAGATCGTCGTCAAGAACGGCTCCAACATGGCGCTATGCGCCGACAAGAACGGCCGCGAGCACGTGCCAGTACCGGAGGTGGTCGAGCCGATCGACACCACGGCGGCCGGCGACTCGTTCAATGCCGCATATCTCGCGGCGCGGCTGAACGGCCAGGCGCCGGTGATCTCGGCGAGCCTCGCGCACGGCCTCGCCGCGCAGGTGATCCGCCACCGCGGCGCCATCATGCCGCGGGCCGCTGCGGCGATGCATTAGACGCCTATCTCTCCGTCGTCATCGCCCGCGCATGCGGGCGACCCAGTAACCAGCGCGTTCGCGCGAGCGCACCGCCAGCGTTTACTAGGTGCCCCGCTTTCCACAAGGGCGTTTACGCCCGTCTTCGACGGGCTATGGGGCATGCTGTGCGCTCCACGTCACGGCCTCCCGACGACCAGCGCCGCCCAGGCGGCGAGAAACGGCAGCGGCAGCGAGACCAGCACGCGCAGCCATACGACGCGCGGCGGCATGGCGGGAATTTCGTAGATCACGACGCGCTGCAACGCGAACAGCGCCCACGCGATCGTGTAGACGATTACCTGCGGCGCGCCGGCGCCGCTTTTCAGCGCCGTCGTAGCGAGCGCAAATCCGATCACCGGTCCGCCCGGCGTGAGCGCGCCCGCAATCGCCGCAATCGCGATGCCCCATGGCCCGGTGCCGGGCCCGAACCAGGCGAGCATCCATTGCTGCGGCAGGATCTCGGCGATGAAGCCTGAGCCGATCATGCCGAGCGCGATGCGCGGCAGCAGCGCCATGAATTCGCGCCAGGCAAAGCGCAGCGAGTCGAGAAATAGCGGCTGGCTGCGCGCCGCGAGCGCGATCCCGAGCGCGATCACGACTCCCCAGAGAAAAACATCGACGAGCAGCGTCATGCGGCGTCTTTGGCCGGCGGTGCAACGTAGCGCCACAGCCAGCGCGCGAGCAGGCCGGCGAGGATCGGAAGCGGCAGCGAGAAGATGATGCGCCAGGTGACGAAGTCGAGCCCGAGAAACGGCAGCTCCCACACGATCGCGCGGGCGTAACCGATCAGCGTCCAGGAGATCACGAACGCGCAGGCCGCACCCGCATCGGCGCCCGCCGCCAGAAACGCGCCCGCGACCGGATAGATCGTGAACGGTCCGCCCGGCATGATCGCGCCCGCGAACGTCGCAACAAGAATTCCCGCGATCCCCGATTCCGCGCCGACCCAGCGCGCGATGGTTTCGCGCGGCAGCAGCAAGGTGACGAAGGCCCCGATCAGGCAGCCGGCGAGAACTTTCGGCAGCATCAGGCCGAACAGGCCGAGATCGTCGGTCAGAATGCTGAAGAAACGCGCCTGCCCGTCGCGGAGATAAACGGTGAGCGCTGCCGACACGGCGAGCACTGCGATGACGGCCGCCGACCAGTCGAAGGCGCGGCGCGGGCGACGGACGGGCGCAGACATCGATGCGACGACTAGCGGCGTATCGCGGCGGCGTCGGCGGCAAGCTTGGTGATGCGCGCCCAGTCGCCGGCCGCGATGGCATCTTTCGGCGCGACCCAGGAGCCGCCGACCGCCAACACGTTGGGGCAGCCCAGATACGTCGCGAGGTTCTTCGCGTCGATGCCGCCGGTCGGGCAGAACTTCGCCTCAGGCAGCGGCGCGGCGACGGACCTTAGCCAGGCGGTGCCGCCGGAGGCCTCGGCGGGAAAGAACTTCAGCACCTTGAACCCGCGCGCCGACAGCGTCATCGCCTCCGTGACGGTGGCGCAGCCGGGCAGCGCGGGGACGGACGCATCGGCAAGCTCCGCCGCGAGGTTGGTCGGCGCGCCCGGACTGACCAGGTATTTCGCGCCGGCCGCGATCGCCGCCGCAACGTCGTCGGGCCTGATCAGCGTGCCGACCCCGACGATGCAATCCGGAACCTCCGCGGCGATCGCCCGGATCGCGTCCATCGCGGCCTTGGTGCGCAAGGTCACTTCGATCACGTGCAGCCCGCCGGCGGCGAGCGCGCGCGCGAGCGGGACCGCATCGGCCGCGCGCTCGATCGTGAGCACCGGAATGACGGGCGTTTGCGTGACCAGCGGCGTCGGATCGAGGGGCATCGCCCCTCTTATTCCGCCGGCTGCACCGCCGCAAGGCGCGCGGCGCGCCGTTCAGCTCTGCGCGCTCTGCGCCGCTCCCGCCACGCCGCAACGTTCGCGATCGCCATCAAGGCTGCGGGCGTCACGACCAACGTCAGCACGGTCGCAAAGCCCAGGCCGAACACGATCGCCGTGGAGAGATGGATCCACCATTGCGTCGCCGGCGCGCCGATCGTGATCTCGCGCGTCGCGAACTCGATGTTCATGCCGAACGCAATCGGCAGCACGCCGAGGATCGCCGTCACGGCGGTGAGCACCACCGGGCGGGCGCGCTCGCGGCAGGTTTCGAGAATTGCCTCATAGGCGCCGACGCCCTCGTGCCGCAACCGATCATAAGTATCGATCAGCACGATATTATTGTTCACGATCACGCCGGCATTCGCGATCACGCCGATGCCGGTCATCACCACGCCGAACGCCTGTCCCATCGCCATCAGGCCGATCAGCACGCCGATGGTCGAGAGCACCACGGCGGTGAGCACCAGGCCGACCGAGATAAACTTGTTGAACTGCGCCAGCAGGATCGCGAAGATCAGGAACATCGCGGTGCCGAAGGCTTTCATCAGGAACGCGCCCGCCTTTTCGCGCTCCTCGTCCTCGCCCTTCAGCCGGAAGGTGACGCCGCTGCCGAGATCGGCCTTGGCGAGCGCGGCCGCGACCTCCTTCTGCACCTTCGCGCTCTGCGCGCCTTCGGTGACGTTCGACGAAACCGTGATGACGCGGTTGCCCCCGATGCGGTTGATGTTGCCGACGCGCGGCGCCGGCACGCGCGTGACGAAGTTGCCGATCGGCACGTAGCCGGCCTGGGTCTGGATGCGCAGCTCGTCGATCTGCTCGAGGCTGCGCCGGTCGGGCGGGAAGCGCACCAGAATGTCGACCGACTTGTCGTTGTCGGAGGGGCGATACTCGGTGATCTTCGCGCCGTTGGTGACGAGCTGCACGCCGGTGCCGACGGTGTTGACGTTGGCCTGATATTTCGCGGCTTCCGACTTGTTCACCTCGATACGCCAGTCAATGCCGGGCAGCGGCAAGCCGTCATCGACGTCGCGCACATCGTCGCGCGCGGCAAGCACCGCCGCCGTCTTCTTGGCTGCGGCGGGCAACAGGTCCGGGTCGAGCGCGGAGAGCTGGATCTGCACCGGCTTGCCGGTCGGCGGACCGGCGCGCGGCGCCGTCACCTCGACCAGGATGCCGGGAATGTCCGCCGCCTTCTCGCGAATCCCATCCATGATCTCATGCGCCGGCGCGCGCGTGCGCCAGTCGGCGAACTCGAACTGGATGACGCCGATCGTGTCTTCACCGAGCTCGTTCGATTGGCGCGGCTGTTCGCCGGCGCGCGTATAGACGGTCTTCAGCCCGCCATACTTGAGCACGCGCTCCTCGACGCTGCGCACCAAGCGATCCTTCTCGTCAAGCGAGAGGTTGCCGCGCGCATGGACGATGACCTGACCATAGTCGGGCTCGACCTTGGGGAAGAACTCGACGCCCTTGCCGAGCTTGCCGTAAGCCATCTGCACGCCGATCAGCAGCGCGAGCGCGAGCAGCAGCGTCGTACCGGGATGGCGCAGCGCGAGATGCACGGTGCGCATGTACAGGCCGGTGTCCCTCGCACGCTCGTCATGCGGCACCGCGGCCGCGCGGCCGAGCAGCGCGCCCAGCGTCGGCGTGAAGAACAGCGCGACCGCGAGCGAGGCCGAGAGCGTCGCGATCAGCGTGATCGGCATGTATTTCATGAACTCGCCGACCGTGCCCGGCCAGAACAACAGCGGCGAGAATGCCGCGACACGCGTTGCGGTCGCGGCGATCACCGGCCCCGCCATGCGCTTGGCGGCGAGCGAATACGCTTCGCGCGGCGGCATGCCTTCCGACATGCGCCGCTCGGCGAATTCCGACACGATGATGGCGTCGTCGACCAGCATGCCGACTGCCAGGATCAGCGAGAACAGCACCACGATGTTGACGGTGAGGCCCGCCATCTGCAGCCCGAGAATGCCGGTCAGGAACGAGGCTGGGATCGCGATGCCGATGAACAACGAGGCGCGGAAGCCGAGCGCGAACAGAATGATGATCGTGACCAGCAGCACGCCGGTGATGACCGAGTTCTGCAGATCGGCAAGCATCTGGCGGATGACTTTCGACTTGTCCTGCGTGTAGGAGACCTGCAGGCCCTCCGGCCATTGCTTACGCATCTCCTCGACGACGCGTTTCACGCCATCGACGGTCTCGATCAGATTGGCGCCGGTGCGCTTCGACACTTCGATCGTCATCGCGGGGCGGCCGTTGACGCGCGTGATCGAGGTTGCATCCTTGAAGGTCGGTTTCACCTGCGCGACATCGCCGAGCGTGACCGTCGCGCCTGCGCTCGCCGCGACCGGGATCTTCAGCATGTCCTGGGGCCGCTCGATCAGCGCCGGCACCTTCACGGCGAAGCGGCCCGTCGCGCCCTCGAGCGCGCCCGCTGCGACCAGGCTGTTCGATTGCTGCGTGATCGCGATCAGGTTTTCCAGCGACACGCCGTAGCTTTTCATCAGCATCGGCTCGGCCACGATCTCGACGGCTTCATCGCGCGCGCCACGCAGCTCGGCCGTGATCACGCCCGGCACCTGCTCGAGCGCGTTCTTGGCGTTGCGCGCGATGCGCAGCAGCGTGCGCTCCGGCAGATCGCCGGAGAGCGCCACGACCAGCACCGGGTAGAGCGAGAGGTTCACCTCCTGCGTGGTCGGCTCGTCAGCGTCCCTCGGCAGGTCGTGCTTCGCCTCATCGATCTTGGCGCGCACGTCGGCGAGCGCGGTCTTGGAATTGAAGCCGGCCTCGAACTCGAGCAGCACATAGCCGCCGCCCTCGAAGGCAACAGCGCGCATTTCCTTCACGTTCGAGACCGATTTGAGTTTGGTCTCGACCGGCTTGACCAACAACCGCTCGGCGTCCTCCGGACTGATCCCGCGCTGCGACAACAGCGTATAGATGATCGGGATCTTCACGTCCGGCTCGGCTTCCTTCGGGATCGTCACATAGGCGACGAGCCCCGCGAGGAGCAGAAAGACCAGCGCCGCAATCGTGAGGCGCGCGTGCGAGATGGCGTAGTCGACCGGATTGCCCATTGTTCGAACTCTCGTGAACGCGCTTATCGTCCAGCCGTCTTGGGCTGTTGCGCGTCGATCGGCTCGACCACCTGGCCCTCACGCACGAAGTCCTGTCCCTGCACGATCACGCGCGCGTCGTCGGTCACGCCCGCGACCCACATGAACTGCTGCTGATCGTCGACCACCGAGACCGGGACGAACACGACCTTGTCGTCCTGTCCGACCACCCGCACGCCGAGCTCGCCGGCAGAGGAGAAGGTCAGCGCCGAGCGCGGCACGCTCACCGCCGGCACGGCCGCGAGCGGGATCGCAACCTCGGTGGTGATGCCGTCCGGGATGAAGCCGTCGGCATTCGCCGCCTCGATCTCGACCCGATAGGTGCGCGTGGTCTGGCTCGCGCTCTTGGAAATGAAGCGGACCTTGCCCTTCGCCTTGTGGCCGGTGACGAGCCGAATCTCGGCCGCGTCGCCGACATGGACGCCGTGCAGGTTGCGCTCCGCGACCTCGACCACGGCGAGGATCGGGTCGAGTGAGACGACCTGCGCGATCTCCTTGCCCTGGAACGAGAACACGGCTTGCCCGGTCTCGACCGGCACGTCATTGACGACGCCCGACCACGGCGCGCGGATGACGCCGCGGTCCTTCTCGGCTTCCGCGGCCGCGAGCGAGGCCTCGGCGGCCTTGAATTGCGTCTCCAGGTTAACGGCCTCGAGCTTCGGCATCGTGCCCTGCTCGACCAGCTTCATGCGCGCCTGCAGTTCGGTCTTGCGCTGCATCAGCATGGCGCGCGCCTGCGTGACGCGCGCCTCGCGCGCCTCGTCGGAGAGGATCGCGATGACGTCGCCCTGCTGCACCACCGAGCCGCGGCGCACTTTGAGCTCGCTGATGATGCCGTCGGCGCGCGCCGTCACCATCATCTTCTTGTCGGCCTCGGTGCGGCCGGACAGCACGAGCTGGCGGCTGCGCGGCTCGACCCGCGCGAGCGCGACCGTCACGCGGAACGGCTTCTGCGCGTCGACCGCGGCCGGGCCGATCGCGGCGCGGCTCTCCGCGCTCTCATGCGGAAACAAATGCCCGGACGCGATCCAGGCGGCGGCCCCCACCACGATGCCGATGGCAACGATTCGATTTGCTTTCACGATTGTCCCCTGATCGTGTTGTTGTCGTCCGAAGGTTTGAGAAGCTGCCGCATCACGCCGAGCACGATCGGCATCACGGCTGTGGCGTTGAACGATGGCTCGACGGCGCGCCGCCACGAGAGGCCGTCGGCGAGCGCGAACAGCACCGTGACGGTGCCGTCGAGATCGATGTCGCGGCGGACTTCGCCGCGCTCGGCGGCGTCGCGCAGCAGCGCGATGAAGCGCGCACGCATGTCGCGCTCCATGTCCTGGTAGATGCGCGCGACCGCCGGATTGCGGCGGCTCTCCGCCATGATCTCGGCGCAGAGCGAAACTTCCTCGATCGTGCTGTCGACCAGATGGTGATGCGCGAGCGCCTCGAGCCCGTCGAAGAAGTCGCCCTGCCCGATCGATGCCAGTTGCTGCGTCGCCTCGGCGCGATCGCGCTCCGCGATGCCGGCGATGATCTCTTCTTTGGAGCGGAAATAACGATAGAGATTGCCCGGACTCATCCCGGCCTCGGTGCAGATCTCCTGCATCGAGGTCTGATGAAAGCCCGAGCGGGCAAAGCAAGCCTGCGCGGCGGCGAGGATCTCGTCGCGGCGGTCGGCCTGCAGTTGGGCGTTCGCCCGACGCATGAATTGTGCCCCGCACAATTAATAAAACGAACGTTCATTCTCAAAATGCGGATGAACTAAGGCCGGTCAAGAGTCAGGATGCCCCGGCAGCGCGGGATTTGACTGTAAGATATTGAAAATACGACTATATCTCGATCGAATTTAATGTTGTGATGGACCGCCGCAAGCGGACCGACGCGACGGATCACGTCACGCGCGAATCAGCTCGGTTGTGACCCTACGCCCGCACAACCTTCAGCGCCGACGACGCCAGTGCCGCAATCGCGGCAGCCGAATCGGAGACCCAACCGAAGATCCCGCCCTGCGCCTTGATCATCGCAAGACCAATCTCGTGGAAGTGCGGGAAGTAAGAGGCGCAGCAGTCGGCCAGCACGATGCAGCGATAGCCACGGTCGTTCGCCTCGCGCACCGTGGTGTTGACGCAGACCTCGGTGGTGACGCCGCAGACGAGCAGATGCTGGATGCCGTGATTGCGCAGCAGCATCTCGAGGTCGGTGGCGTAGAACGCGCCCTTGCCGGGCTTGTCGATCACCGGCTCGCCGGCGACCGGATAAAGCTCGGGGACGATGTCGTGCCCGACTTCGCCGCGAATGAGAATGCGTCCCATCGGACCGGGATCGCCGATGCGCATCGTCGGCTTGCCGCGCTCGAGCTTGGCCTTCGGGGCGTCCGAGAGATCGGCGCGATGGCCTTCGCGCGTGTGGATCACGAGCAGGCCGGCGGCGCGCGCGGCGTCGAGCACCGCCTTGCAGGGCACGACCGCGCGGCCGAGCAGCGAGACGTCATTGCCGAGGGCTTCGCCGAAGCCGCCCGGCTCGAGGAAGTCGCGCTGCATGTCGATGATGAGGAGCGCGGTGTGCGACAGATCGAGCGTCACCGCCTCGGGCTCGGCCTTGATCGTTATTGGCACCCAGTCCTCCCACGCGACGTCTCGATTGACGAGTGTGCAGCAATTTCGAGGCCATCCGGAGCGGCCGGCCAATGCGCGGATCTTTCAGACGTTTTGCGCGAGGACCGGCGCAAAGCGACGCGCTCATCGCGGCGACCGCACAAATATTGGGCAGGAGAACCCGGGCGAGCCTTTGACGGACTGAGCCGCATTGCTAGCTTGGCGCGATGGGGTTTCTGATCGTCTTTCTCGGGGGCGGGCTCGGCGCCGCCTTGCGCCACGGCGTCAACCTCGCCTCCGCACGGCTGCTCGGCACTGCGTTTCCGTATGCGACGCTGGTCGAGAACGCGACCGGCTCGCTGGTGATGGGGCTGCTCGCCGCCTACTTCGCGTTCAAGGGCGACGCCTCGCAGCACTGGCGGCTGTTCTTCACCACGGGCATTCTCGGCGGCTACACGACCTTCTCGGCCTTCTCGCTCGATACCGCCTTGCTCTACGAGCGCGGCGAGCTCGGGCTTGCGCTGTTCTACGTGCTCGCCTCCGTGGCGTTCTCAATCGGCGGCCTGTTCGCCGGCCTCGCGCTGGTGCGGCATTTCTCGTGATTGCTAGACGCCGTGTTCGTAGGGCGGATTAGCGCGCCTCTTCGGCGCGCGTAATCCGCCGCCGTCAGCCTTCAGCCCGGATGAGCGCGTGAGCGCGAAATCCGGGGCCGTCCCGGGTGTCGCTTCGCTCACCCGGGCTACGAGCTTGCTGACGTGCACACTACTCGATCCTCATCCTGAGGAGCGGTCCTCGCATTGCGAGGACCGCGTCTCGAAGGATGGCGGCACGCTCCGCGTTCGCGGCCATCCTTCGAGACACGCGACTCGCTGGCGCGAGTCGCGTTCCTCAGGATGAGGTCAGAGCTACTGCAGCGTCTCCAGCAATCCGCGCATCAAGAGCGTGCGCGGCTCGATCGACGAGATCAGGCCGTGCTCCCATTGTGTATGCGCGCCGTCGCCATCGATGCCGAGGCCGTCGAGCGTCGGCACGCCGAGCGCGGCGGTGAAATTGCCGTCGCTGCCGCCGCCGGTCATCTCGGTGTGCTCCAGCTCGAAGCCGATGCCGCGCGCAATCGCCTGCGCGTGACGGAACAGCACCTCGATCGCGGTCGACATCTCGAACGGCGGACGGTTCATCCCGCCGGTCACTTCCAGCTTCACGCCCGGATCGAACGGCTCGAGGCCCAGAATCTTCTTCTCGAACTCCTCGCCCGCCGCGATGTCGGCGACGCGCAGATCGACCGTGATGCGGCAGTGCTGCGGAATGACGTTCGGCGCGGTGCCGCCGGAAATCATGCCGACCGTGGTGGTGACGCCGCGCGCGTAATCCGTCATGGCTTCGATTGCCAGCACCTGGCGCGCCATCTCCTTGACGGCGCTGCGGCCATCCTGGTGGCGCGCGCCGGAATGCGCCGGCACGCCGGTGGTCTTCACCTCGAAGCGGCCGACGCCCTTGCGCGAGGTGACGATCTTGCCGCCGTCGCGCGCCGGCTCGGTCACCAGCACGTAGCGCGCCCGCTTTGCTTCCGCCTCGATGATGCCGCGCGAGGTCGGGCTGCCGACCTCTTCGTCGGGCGTGAACACGAAGGTTATCGGCAGCCGCGCGGTCTTCTGCCGCGCCACCTGCCGGAACGCTTCGAGCGCGAGATACGCCCCGCCCTTCATATCGAACAGGCCCGGCCCGTAGAGCCGGTCGCCGTCGCGGCGAAAGGGCAGCGCGCTGTCGAGCGTGCCGATCGGATGCACGGTGTCGATGTGCGAAAGGATCACGATGCCAGGCCCCGCGCCCGGCGCGGTGTTGCGCACGATCAGATTGTCCGCAAAGCCGTTGCGTCCCGGCACGCGCTCGACCTCGACCGGCAGGTCCGCGACATCGGACTGCACCAGATCGATCATGCGGTTGACAGCTACGGTCGATTGCGTCGGGCTCTCGGTCTCGACCCAGCGCTGGATGCCCGCGATCATCGCGCCGACTTCAATGGGGGGATGCGTCATGTCTCTCTGCAATGGAGGTAGAAGTTACCTATCATCTCTGTTGCAAAAACGTCATCGATTCAAGGCCCAGAATTCTAGAGCGCATTCCGATTGGAAGGAATCGGAATGCGCTCTAGCTTCGTTCGTGGCGCATATCCTATTCGGAAAACCGGTATCCACTTTTCCGGGATATGCGCTAAGGACCTCGCGCGGCGCGGTCTTTTTCGTTGGTGGCGCGGATTGCGTCGCGCGCGGTGCGCCACGCTTCGTCGCTCCATTCGCGCAGATCGTAGAAGCCGCCGGCCGAGACCAGGCTTTGCGCTCCGTCAACCGTGATCGTTTCGCCATTGAGCCATTCGCAGCCGTCGGCGAGCAGGAATGCCGCAAGGTTCTGCAGCTCCGACATCTGCCCGACGCGCCCCATCGGATTGACCTCTCTGGTGCGCGCCCCCGGCTCCTCGCCCGGCCGCAGCCGTTTGCTTGCGCCCTCGGTCGGAAACACGCCCGGCGCGATCGCGTTGAGGCGAATGCCGTAGCGGCCCCATTCAACCGCGAGCGAGCGCGTCATGGTGGCGATCGCGGACTTGCTCATCGCGGAGGGCACCACGAACGGTCCGCTGTTGTGGATCCAGGTGACGACGATCGAGACCACGCTGCCGCGATGCTGGCCGGCGATCCAGCGCTTGCCGACCGCGTGCGTCACGTAGAACGTGCCGTGCATCACGATATTGGCGACGGCGTCGAAGCCCTTGGGCGACAGATCCTCCGTGCGTGAGATGAAATTGCCGGCCGCATTGTTGACGAGGCCGGTGAGCGGGCCGGACTTGAAGATGTCTTCCACCATCTCGTCTACGGCAACAGCGTTGCGGATGTCGACGCCGTAGCTCGTGACCTGACCGCCGGTCTTGTCGGCGAGCTCGAAGGCGGTCGCGTCGCACACCTGCTTGCGCCGGCCGCAAATGAACAGCTCGGCGCCGAGCTGCAGGAATTTTTCTGCCATCACCTTGCCGAGACCGGTCCCGCCGCCGGTCACCAGAATGCGTTGATCTTTGAGCAGGTCATCCTTGAACACAGCGCGGCCTCCCGATGTTGCCCGTCATGCCTTAAGCCGTCAGTATCCAGCCGAACGCGACACAACGCAAAGGGAGGGGACACGCATGACGACCGCGCTCGACCGCTTTCGCCTCGACGACCAGGTCGCCGTGATCACCGGCGGCGCGCGCGGAATCGGCCGCGCCACCGCCGAGGCGTTCGTCGCGGCGGGCGCCCGCGCCGTGCTGGTCGATCGCGATCTCGACGAGGCGAAGCGTGCGGCCGCCGCGCTCGGCAATGCGGAAGCGCATGCGCTCGATGTCACGCAAGAGGCGGAGGTCGACGACTTCTTCGACGCGCTCGCCAACCGCGCGGGCCGCATCGACATCCTGATCAACAATGCCGGCGCCTCGATCCGCAAGCCATCGACCGAGCTTTCCAAGGCCGAATGGGACACCGTGATCGCCGTGAACCAGACCGCGGTGTTCCTGTGCTCGCGCGCGGCCGCGCGTCACATGCTGGCCGTCAAGCGCGGCGCGATCGTCAACCTCGCGTCGATCATGGGGTTCTCCGGCGGCGGGCTCTATCCGAACATCTCGTATCAGGCGAGCAAAGGCGCGGTGGTGAACATGACGCGCGCCTTCGCGATCGAATGGGCCAGGGAAGGCATTCGCGTCAACGCGGTCGCGCCCGCCTGGGTACGCACGACCTTCATTGCGCCGGTGCTGGCGAAGCCCGAGCTCGTCACGGCGATCGAGGGCGTGACGCCGATGGGCCGCCTGGTCGAACCGGAGGAAGTCGCCGCCGCGATCCTGTTCCTCGCGAGCCCCGCCGCCGCGATGACCACCGGCCACGTGCTCGCGATCGATGGTGGGTATTTGGCGCAGTAGAGCATGATCCCGAAAAAGCTTGCCCCGCACTTGATACGGGGTGGGTACCGGTTTTCAGAAAAGATCATGCTCCACGAAAAAGCGCCGCGCCTCACTCCTTCTCCTGCTTCCCCGGCGCCGGGAAGCGGATGCTGGTCGCGAGCGTGATCCAGTTTGCGTTCTCGCCGGTGATGTTGCGCCCGTAGATCAGGTCGACGGAAAACCGATCGATCGGGCGCCAGCGCATTCCGACCTGAAAGCGCGGCTGCACCTCGGGACGCGTGTCCGACTCGCCGAGCAGCCCGAACACTTCCGCGGTGAGCGTCCAGACGTTGTCGGGGGTGCGCAGGTCGAAGCCGGCCCCGTAGCTGAAGAAATGCCGGTCGGCGACGCGGTCCCATTGCCAGCCGGCATTGAGATTGATGCGCATGATCTCGGAAAGGCGCAGCGTCGCCGGCACATTGGCGAAATAGCCGGTCACGTCATTTGCGCCCGCGTCGTACACGGCGCCGCCCGCAATCGCAACGCCGAAGCGCCCGATCGCCGACGGGATGATGTTGGTCTTGAGCTTGGGCGCGACGCTCGTGCCCCAGTCGCCATCCTGGCGCGCGCGCTGGATCTGCGCGCTCACCTCGACCGGCCGCGACAGATCGACGATGCAGGACGGATTGGCGACACCGATGAAGTCGCGATTGCTCGCCGCGGACAGCCACGTCTCGACCTTGCAATTGCCCACCTCGGAAACTTCCGCGGTATCGACCGCATAGGCGGTGCCGGCCGCCTCCGCGCGCCCCGCGGCGAGCAGCGCCGCCACGAATCCGATGGCACCAACGCGCGCGATGCACGCCGCCGCAACCATTCCAGCCCCCATGGCCGCGGCAGGCGACTCGCCAGAGCGGCCGCGGCATTGTGGCGCGTCCAGCGCGTCAAGAGCGTTGCCGCAAGGCCACAGCCGATGCCGAAGCAGCCGGACACGAGGAATCCTAGTTGCGAATTACTCGCAACTATCCTAATCCACGCACGGACGAGATTTGAAGGCAGGTCGTGGGGGCAAATGACGAAGACGGCCTACCTATTTGGAGGGCGTGCCGCCCTTTGGCTCGCGCTCGTCCTGCTCGGCACCTCGTTGGCACGGGCGCAAGAGGACTCGCCCCTCGACGAGCCGGTCGATGCTCACGGCGCGCCGATCCCCTCGATCTCAACCAGCCTGCCGAACAACGGCGATCCCGCCGGCATCCGCAAATGGCTTTACCAGCGTGGCCTCACCTATAGCTTCATTTTGACCAGCGAGGTGCTCGGCGATGTCTCAGGGGGGATGCGCCGCGGCGCAACGTACCAAGGCAAACTTGAGACCGATATCAAGGCCGATCTGGAAAAGATTGCGGGATTTAAAGGCCTGACCTTCTTCACAAGCCTGTTCCAGATCCACAACACCGGTGGGATCCGCGGGAACTACGTCGGCAGTTTCAACACCATCAGCAATGTCGAGGCGCAGGCGACAACCCGGCTCTCCGAGGCCTGGCTTGAGCAGAAAATCGGCGACACGTTCAGTGTGCGCTTCGGCCAGCTCGCGGCCGACCAGGAATTCTTTATTGCCGAATACAGCCAGTTCATGATGACCAGTGACTGGCCATCGATCACGGCGCAGAACCTGCCGAGCGGCGGCCCCGCCTATCCGTTCGCGACGCCCGGCGTGCGGCTGCGCTACGATCCGAACAAGCAGGCCTCATTCCTGCTCGCGCTGTTCAACGGCGACCCGGCCGGGCCGGGGACGGACGATCCGCAATCGCGCAATCGCTACGGGCTGAACTGGCGCGTGCAGGATCCGCCGCTGCTGATGGGCGAAGCGCAATATCGCTATAATCAGGAAAAGAACGCGACCGGCCTTGCCGGCGTCTGGCGCCTCGGCTTCTGGCATCACTTTGGCGAATTCAACAGCCAGCGCTTCGACCAGGACGGACTCTCGCTGGCGGATCCACTGAGCAACGGCATCCCAAAGCGCCTGCGCGGCACCACCGGCTTTTATGGCGTCGTCGATCACCAGCTCTATCGGCCGGCCGGCGGCGACAAGGACAGCGGCATCAGCATGTTCAGCCGCGCCGGCATCAGCACGTCGGATCGCAACCAGCTCGAGTTCTACTGGGACGGCGGGCTGATCTTCACCGGCATGATCCCAGGCCGGCCCGACGATCGGATCGGCGCGACGTTCCTCTACAGCAAGATCTCGCGCGATGCCGCCGCGCTCGATCGGGATCTCGTTTTCTACACCGGCGTGCCGCGCCCGATCCGCGACTATGAGCTCAATCTCGCGCTCATTTATCAGGCGCAGATCGTGCCGGGCTGGACCATCCAGCCGGCCATTCACTACGTGATGCATCCGGGCGGACACGTGCCGGATCCGAACGCGACCGTGCCTGGCGCCGCGATCAAGGACGCGACCGTGCTCGCGGTGCGGTCGGTCATTGTGTACTAGAAGCGGTTGCGGCGCACACGGCGCCTACTCTCCCCTGAGGGGGTAACAACGGAGTGCGTGGCAGCATCCTCACGCCACCGGCGCTTCCGCCGTGTCACGCTCCGCCTCCGCCGCATCATCCTTCGCGGCCCCGCGCCGCATGAACAGCCGCGCGAAGGTCGGGATCACCGTCAGGCTGCAAATCGGCGACAGCAGCATGCCCCCGACGATGACACAGG
>Ga0081539_10000610_pt1 | contig 72367 bp, 58 predicted proteins | sample TabmetS4T2R2_FD_71023 | JGI IMG/M metagenome (GOLD analysis project Ga0081539, IMG submission 71023) | Tabebuia heterophylla rhizosphere microbial communities from the University of Puerto Rico - S4T2R2 | ecosystem: Host-associated > Plants > Roots > Rhizosphere ...
GCTTCCCCGGCCCTGCTTCCCCGGCCCTGCTTCCCCGGCCCTGCTTCCCCGGCCCTGCTTCCCCGGCCCTGCTTCCCCGGCCCTGCTTCCCCGGCCCTGCTTCCCCGGCCCTGCTTCCCCGGCTCCGCTTCCCCCGGCTCCGCTTCCCCCGGCTCCGCTTCCCCCGGCTCCGCTTGCCCGGCTCTGCTTGTGCGGATTGGTCAGTTGGGTTTGTTTGTGCTTCGGTGGTGGGGCGTTGTTCGGGTTGTTTAGAGTTGGGGGGTGAATCCGCTTGCTGTGGTGGCTCGTTGGTTGGGGCGGTGGCCGTGGTTGATGAGGTTGGCGCCGGGGATTGTTTGGGTGGATCGGGGGTTGCATCGGGTTAGTGGGAATCGGGTTGGGTTGGTTTGGTTGGCTGGGTTGCCTTCGTTGCGGTTGGTTACTGTTGGGCGGCGGACTGGGGTTCAGCGGGAGAATGATCTGCTTTATACGCCTTATGGGGATGCGTTCGTTTTGGTTGGGTCTGGGTGGGGGCGGCCTCGGCATCCTGCTTGGACGTTCAATCTTATGGCCAATCCGGAGGCCTTCGTTGTTGTGCGGGGGCGGCGTGTTCCTGTGGTTGCGCGGCTGGTGGAGGAGGGGGCGGAGCTGGTTGGGATCTGGGAGTTGGCGCTTCGCAACTGGCCGGGGTATGTGATGGAGCGGCGGCTTGCTGGGCGGGAGTTTCGGGTGTTTGTGCTTAGTGAGCGCCGTTGAAGTTGACGCGGAGTGTGTAGACCGAGGTGGATGCTGTGATGAACAGGTCGTTGTGGCGGGGGCCGCCGAAGGTGAGGTTTGAGCAAGTCTCGGGGACGGGCAGTTTGCCTATGCGGGTGCCGTCGGGGGCGAAGCAGTGTAGGCCGTCGTGGGCGGCTGCCCATACGCGGTTCGCGGTGTCCACTCGTAGGCCGTCGAAGCCGCCGCTGTCGCTGGTGCCGAACACCTCGCCGCCGGTCAGGGTGCCGTCTTCGGCCACGTCGAAGACCCGGATGTGGCTGGGGGTCTGCCTTGTGTCGGCGATGTACAGGCGGCTCTCGTCGAGCGAGAACGCCAGGCCGTTGGGGCGTTCGAAGTCGTCGGCGGCGATCTTCACCTCGCCGGTTGACGGGTCGATGCGGTAGACGTGGCAGGCGCCGATCTCGCTCTCGGCCTGGTAGCCCTCGTAGTCGGTGTCGATGCCGTAGGCCGGGTCGGTGAACCAGATCGAACCGTCGGAGCGTTCGATCACGTCGTTTGGGCTGTTCAGGCGCTTTCCCTGGTAGCGGTCTGCCAACACTGTGACGGTGCCGTCGTGTTCGGTGCGGCTGACGCGACGGTTGCCGTGTTCGCAGCTGACCAGGCGGCCCGCACGGTCCCTGGTGTGGCCGTTGGCGTAACCCGACGGCTGGCGGAACACACCCACCTCGCCCGTCGTCTCGTCCCAGCGCAGGAGGCGGTCGTTCGGGATGTCGCTGAACACCAGGTACCGGCCGGCCGGGAAGTACACCGGCCCCTCGGTCCAGCGGCACCCGGTGTGCAGCCGACGCAGCCACTGGTCGCCGCCGGCCGCCGCGAACCGCTCGTCCAGCACCTCGAACTCGGCCCTGACCAGGTCCATGCCCCACCTCGCAAGCTGGTTGTACCAAGGCAGGTTAGTTAGGCTTCCACCGGCGTCGATCACTGGAGGGGTCCATGCGGTTGCTCGTGGCGGTCCTGGCGCTCCTGCTGATCACCCCGGCGACCGCGGTGGCGTCCCCCGCCTGGTCACCGGCCCCGATCGCCTGGGCGCCGTGCGCCGACTTCCCGGACGGCGAGTGCGGGACGCTGCGGGTGCCACTGGAGTGGACCAGGCCGTGGGGCGCGTCGATCGACCTCGCGGTGGCGCGGCGCACGGCCACCGACCCGGCGCGCCGGATCGGGGTGCTGCTGGTCAACCCGGGCGGACCCGGCACGTCCAACGCGGAGTTCGCGGTCGCGGCGAACTACTTCAGCCCCGAGATCCGGGCCAGGTTCGACATCGTCGGGTTCGACGCGCGGGGAACGGGTGGCAGCGAGTTCGTCCGGTGCGGCGACCTCACCGAACCGCCGCCGAGCAACGAGCCCGCCGACCCGGCCGAGTTCGACGCGCTCAGGCAGTACAACCAGCGGCAGATCGCCGACTGCCGGGCCCGCAACACACCGGTCTTCGACCACGCCTACACCAGCATCGTCGCGCAGGACATGGACGCGGTCCGGCGTGCGCTCGGCGAGCGGACGATCAGCTACCACGGGATCTCGTACGGGACACTGCTCGGCCAGCAGTACGCCGAGCGGTTCGGCGGCCGGGTCCGGGCGATGGTGCTGGACAGCAACATCGACCACAGCGTGGACATCCGGCACTTCACGGGTGACCGCGCCGCCGCCGCGGACGCCGCCTTCCTGCAGTTCGTCGCGTGGTGCGACCGCACGGCCTCCTGCGCGCTGCACGGTCAGGACGTCCTGGCGACGTGGGAGCAGGCGCTCACCATGGCCGACCAGCTGCCGATGCCCGAGAACTGGTTGCGGGACTGGGTGTTCGGCGACCTGTACACCCCCGACTTCGACGACATCGGACGGCTGATCGCCGACACCGCGGCCGGCAACCCGCCGATGACGGCCCAGTTCGAGTACAACTACTACTGGATCCGCCTGGCCACCGTCTGCCAGGACTTCGACCTGCGGATCAGGGACTTCCGGCAGTACTCGGCACTGCGCGCGGAAGAGCTGCGCCGCGGCCCGATCATGCGCGGCGGCGCGCTGGGCCACGACGAGGCCACCGCCTGCATCGGCATCCCCGGCCCGCCCGCGAACCCACCGCACCGGCTGGACATCAGCGAGGCACCGGCGGTCCTCCTGCTGAACTCCCGGTACGACGTGGCGACGCCGTACGCCTGGGCACTCAACATCCACTGGCAGGCGCCGCGCAACACCGCGCTGCTGACCTACGAGGGCACCGGCCACGCCGTCTACCAACGCAGCACCTGCACCCGCGGCGCCGTGGACACCTACCTGCTCACGCTGAGGACACCCCGCCCAGGCACCAGCTGTCCGGCCGTCTAACGAGGCGGCGCGGTGGAGTCGCGCACGACCAGGTGGGCGGACAGCAGCCGCGTGACCGGGGGCCGGGCGGGTTCGGCGATGGCGGCCAGCAGGTCCTCCGCGGCGGCGACGCCGATGGCCTCGGTCGGCTGCTCGACCACGGTCAGCCGGGGCCGCACCAGGGTGGCCCACTCGTGGTCGTCGAACCCGATCAGGGACAGGTCCCGCGGGCACCGCGACCCGCTGTCCTGCACGGCGGCGAAGGCGCCGGCGCTCAGGACGTTGTCCGTGCAGTAGATCGCCGTGATCTCCGGGTTGGTACGCAACAACGTCCGCGTCGCGTCGTAGGAGATCGCGCTCGAGTACGCGCTGTGGGTGACGTGCTCGGGCCGGACCGGGATGCCGGCCCCCGCCAGCGCCTGCAGGTAACCCGCCAGGCGCATCGCGCTCGGGCGCAGGCCCGCGGCACTCGGTTCGGTGACGGCGACCAGGGCGGGGTCGTACCGGGTCTCGCTGATGATGCCGATGTGGCGGTGACCGAGACCGATGAGGTGGTCGATCGCCAGCCGGGACGCCTCGATGTTGTTGGCCGACACGAAGCTCGCCCGCTCCACCCCGGGCGCGCGCCGGTCGAGCAGGACCAGCGCGGTACCGTCCGCCGCCAACCGCCGCAGGTGGTCGTCGTCCGTGCCGTCCAGGGGGGCGATGATCACGCCGTCCACCCGCTTCGCCGCGAGCGTCTCCACCGACCTGCGTTCGAGCTCGCGTTCACCCTCGGTGCTGCTGACCAGGACCTCGTACCCGTGCTTGCGCACCGTGCGGGCGATGCTCTGCAGTGCCTCGGCGAAGAACCGGTTGGACAGGTCCGGCACCACCACGCCGACGGTCTCCGTGTTACCGGTGATCATGCTGCGGGCCAGGCTGTTCGGCCGGTACCCCAGCTCCGCGGCGACCCGCGCGACCTTCTCCCTGGTGCGGGCGCTGACCTCGCTGGCGCCCGCGAGCGCGCGCCCCGCCGTCGACTTCGACACCCCGGCAGCCCGGGCCACGTCGACGATGGTCACGGTGTGGCGAGACGTCATGGCGCCGACAGTATCCGCTCGACCAGCTCGATCACCCGCACCGAGTCCAGCGGATCGACCGGCAGCGGGCCGCCGGACCGCAGGGCCTTCGCCAGCAACGCGTAGAACTCGGCGTAGCGGCCGGGTTCCGTCGGGACCGTCCGCACAGATCCGTCGACGCCCAGCATGCCCCAGGCACTCGACGGCTCCTGGCCGAACGACGGGTCGGTGGGGCGGGCGCCGTCGCGGAGCGCGGCCTCCTGCGGGTCCAGCCCGTGCTTGGTGAACCCGGCACGCGAGCCGAGCACCCGGAACCGGGGGCCGGCCTGGGCCGCGAGGCCGTTCATCCACAGGTGCGACCGGACGCCCGACTCGTGTTCCAGCACGACGAACGCGTCGTCGTCGGCCACGCCCCGGCGGGTGATCACCTCGTGGTGGACGGGGTCCGCTGCGCCGAACAGCCGCACGGCCTGGTCGATGACGTGCGTGCCGAGGTCGTACAGGATGCCGCCGCCTTCCTCGACCGGCGTCGACGTCTTCCACGACGCGCCGCGATCGGGCTTCCACCACTCGAACCGGGACTCGAACCGCCACACGTCCCCCAGCTCACCCGACGCCAGCAGTCCGCGCAGTGTCAGGAAGTCCCCGTCCCAGCGCCGGTTCTGGAACACCGTCAGCGGCACGCCGAGCCGGCCGGCCCGCTCGACGAGCGCCCGCCCCTGTGCCGAGGTGACCGTGAACGGCTTGTCGACCACGACCGCGACCCCGGCGTCGAGGAACCGCTCCGCCAGCTCGGCGTGGGTGGCCGGCGGCGAGCCGATGACCACCAGGTCCAGCTCCTCGCCGAGCACGGCGTCGACGGTGGGCGCGACCCGCGTGTCGGGGTACCGCGCGAGCACCTCGTCCCGGCGCCGCGTCATCACCGCCCGCAGCTCGTAGTCCGGGTTCGCGGCGATGAACGGCGTGTGGAACACCCGGCCCGCGGTGCCGAAGCCGACGACGGCCGTCCGGAGTGGACTCATGCGACGAACCTGCCAGGGCCGAACGCCGCGAGCAACGGATGTGTCCGGCCGGTCACGATCTGGTCGGCGAGCAGCTCGCCGGCGATGAGCCCGAGGGTGGCGCCGCTGTGGGTGAACGCGACGTGCAGGCCGCCGATCCCGGGCACGGGCCCCAGCACGGGCTCGCCGTCGGCGGGGATGGGCTTGCGGCCGGCCGCGACGGACTCGAGGGGGAGGTCGGGGTGGCCGGTCAGCACCGCGGCGGCCTCGGCGAGCAGACCGTCCACGACGAACTCGGGGATCTCGAACGTGCCGTCGCCGTGCCGCACGACCTCCTGCTCCGCCCACCCCGAGTCGAGCACCAGCGCGCCGTCGGGCGTCGGCCGGAGCGACACGCGGGGCGTGTTCAGGACGGTGCGCAGCCCGGTCGCCACGGGCCGGGTCCGCAGCAGCACGGAGACCGGGGTCCGGTCGCCGATCGGCAGGCCGAGCCGGGCCAGCGTGTCCGGCACGGCGGCGCCGGTCGCGAGCACGACCACGTCCGCGTCGAGGACCAGCCCCGACTCGGTCCGGGCGCCGGTCACGCGGTCACCCGCGATCGAGACGGCCGCGGGGCCGGTGTCGAGCACCACCGACCCGCCGAGGGCGGTGAGCTCCTTGGCCAGCAGGTCGATCAGGGACGGCAGGTCCACCCACCCCTCGCCGGGGTTGAAGATGGCGCCCCGCGCCGGCACGGCGGCGGGGTCGACGCCCGGGGCGACGGTGGTGATCTCGTCGGGGTGGACCCACTCTGCCTGGTAACCCACGGACCTCTGGCGTGCGAACATGCTGTCTGCCTCGGCACCCCAGTTGAGACCCCCGTCGAAGCGCAGCCAGTCGAGGCCGGGCAGGCGGGCGCCCAGGGTGCGGTACCGGTCGATGCCGAGCACCCTCAGCTGGTGGTACTCCGCCTTCCGCGTCGCGGCCGAGTTCAGCCACGCGAGCGACCGGCCCGAGGCACCCGCGGCCAGCGCGGTGTCGGACACCAGCGTGACCGAGGCCCCCTGCCGCGCGAGCTGGTGCGCCGCGGACACGCCGAGGACACCGCCCCCGATGACGGCCACCCTGACCGCCGGTGCACTCCGAACCATCATTCCTCCCACCCGATCGGGAACGTTCCCGGAATCCCCGTCGCGACCATACGCATCCCGCTCGACCCGGGTCAAGCAGCTCCATCTCGATCAAAGGCCAACCCTTGACCACTGTGGACCGGCGTGCCTACAGTCCCATCCAATCACATTCCGGGAACGTTCCCGAAGAGGAGATCCATGAGCCTGCGAATCGGCGTGGACACCGGCGGCACCTTCACGGACCTGTGCGCCTACGACGAGGACACCGGGCGGATCCACGTCCGCAAGGTCTCGTCCACCCCGGCCGACCCCGGCCAGGCCATCGTGCGGGGCCTCGGTGAACTGCTGGACCAGATCGGCGGCCGGCGCGTCGACGAGGTGACCTACTTCGCGCACGGCACCACCGTCGGCACCAACGCGCTGCTGACCGGCCGGGGCGCCCGCACCGGCCTGATCACCACGAAGGGCTTCCGCGACCTGCTCGAACTGGGTCGTGGCCGGCGCCCGCACCTCTACGACCTCCAGGCGGACAAGCCGGCGCCGTTCGTCCCCCGTGACCTGCGGCAGGAGGTGACCGAACGCGTCCGCCACGACGGCCGGGTCGAGATCCCGCTCGACGAGGACGAGGTCCGCGCGGCGGTCCGCACGCTGAAGGACGGCGGGGTCGTCTCGATCGCCGTCTGCCTGCTCTACAGCTACGTCCGGCCGGACCACGAGCGGGCCATCGGCGAGATCATCCGCGCGGAGTTCCCCGAGGCGCACGTCTCGCTGTCGTGCGAGGTGCTGCCGGAGTTCCGCGAGTTCGAACGGCTGTCCACAGTGGTCACCAACGCGTATGTCGGCCCGGTCGTGGCCGACTACCTGGCACGGCTCCGGGAGACCCTCGCCGCGTCCGGGCTGCGGGCCGCACCGCACGTCACCCAGTCCAACGGCGGCGTGATCCCGTTCGTCACCGCGGAGAAGCTGCCGGTGCGGCTCGTGCTGTCCGGCCCGAGCACGGGCGTGGTCGGCGCCGCGGCGACCTGCACGACGGCCGGGTTCACCGACATCATCACGTTCGACATGGGCGGCACGTCCACCGACGTCTCGCTGGTCCGGGACGGCGAGCCGAAGGTGGCCGCCAGCCTGGAGATCGACGGCCGGCCGATCCGCTCCCCCATGCTCGACATCCACACCGTGGGCGCGGGTGGCGGCTCCGTCGCCTGGATCGACACGGGCGGGCACCTGCGGGTCGGCCCGGCGAGCGCGGGCGCGTTCCCCGGCCCCGCCTGCTACGGCAACGGCGACGAGCCCACCGTCACCGACGCCAACGTGGTGCTGCGCGTGTTGAACCCGGAATACCTGCTCAACGGCCAACTGAAGATCGACAAGGACGCGTCGCACCGGGCCGTGGGCCGGCTGGCCGACCGGCTCGGCAGGTCCGTCGAGGACACCGCGCAGGGGATCATCAGCGTGGTCACGGCGAACATGGCGCGCGCGATCCGGGTCATCTCCGTGCACCGCGGGTACGACCCGCGTGACTACGCCCTCGTGCCCTTCGGTGGCGCCGGTCCGCTGCACGCCGCGCGACTGGCCGAGGAGCTGGGCTCGCCGGTGATCGTCGTCCCCGAGATCCCGGGCGCGCAGTCGGCGCTGGGCCTGCTGATGACCGACGTGCGGAGCGACTTCATGCGCACGCGGATCACGCCGGTGGCCACGGACGAGGTCGCCGCCGTGCTCACCGACCTGTCCGGGCAGGCGACCGCGTGGTTCGACCGCGAGGGGATCGCGGCGGACCGGCGATCGGTCGTCCGCGGGGTCGACCTGCGTTACACCGGCCAGAACTACGAACTCGGCGTCGAGGTACCCGGCGGTCCCGTCACCACCGAGACGATTTCCGTGCTGGTGGACCGTTTCCACGACGCACACGAGCGGATGTACGGCTACCGCGCCGAGGACGCCCCGGTGGAGGCGGTGACCTTCCGGGTGCAGGCCGTCGGCTCGGTACCCCGCGCCAGGGTCGAGCGGTCGGCGCCGCGGGGAGTCGCCCTGGACGACGCCGTTGTCGCGCACCGGCTGGTCTACCTCAACGGATCCTCTGTGGACACACCGGTGTACGACCGCACCCGCCTCGACGTCGGCCACCGGTTCGCCGGCCCCGCGATCGTCGAGCAGATGGACAGCACCACCCTCCTGCTGCCGTCCGACACCTGCGAGGTGGACGGACTGCGCAACCTGATCATCCGAAGGAGCTGACGTGGCACGGGAACTCGACACGGTGCTGGTCGAGGTGATCGGCTCGGCACTGGCGACGATCGTGGAGGAGATGAGCGGCACGCTCGTGCGGGCGGCGTTCTCCACCAACATCAAGGAACGGCGGGACTGCACCGCCGGCCTGTTCGACGCGGCCGGCCGGGGCATCGCGCAGGACGAGGGCGGCTCGCCCCTGCACCTCGGGTCACTCATGGGCATCGTGGACAGCATCCTGGAACGCTTTCCCCGCAACGAGATCCAGGACGGGGACACGTTCGTCGGCAACGACCCGTACAACGGCGGCGGCTCACACCTGCCGGACATCGTGCTGGCGACGCCGGTCTTCGTCGACGGCGAGCTGACCGCGTGGGCCGCCACGCTCGCCCACCACGCCGACTTCGGCGACCGCGGACACAAGCACATCTTCCAGGAGGGGCTGCGGATCCCGCCCGTGCGGCTGGTCCGCGCCGGCGTGCCGCAGGACGAGGTGCTGTCGCTGATCCTGTTGAACTGCCAGGTGCCGCACGAGCGCCGGGCCGACCTGCGTGCCCAGTCGTCGGCGAACCGGTTGGCGGTACTGCGTTACCGCGAGCTGTGCGCACGGTACGGGACGTCCACTGTGGTCGACGCCAGCCGGGACCTGTTGGACTACACCGAACGCAGGACACGCGCGGCCATCGCCGAGATGCCCGACGGCGAGTACGAGTTCACGGATCTCTTCGACTGCCCCGAGTTGGACGACGAGCTGGAGCTGCGCGTCCGGATCCGGGTCGCGGGCGAGGAGATCCACTTCGACTTCGCCGGCAACCCGCCGCAGGTGCGGGCGAGTGTGAACGTGGTCTGGACCGCGTTGTACGCGACCGTCTACTACTCGGTGAAGAGCCTCATCGACGCGGACATCACGCCGAACGCCGGGCTGTACCGGCCGATCCACATCTCCGCGCCCGAGGGCTCGATCGTCAACTGCGTGCTGCCGGCGGCGGTCAACGGCCGCAGCGAGACCTGTCAGCGCATCGTCGACCTGATCCACGGTGCGCTGGCGGAGGCCGTCCCGCGACGGGTGACGGCGGCGAGCAACGGCGCGAACACCGGCGTGCACTTCTCCGGCCGGCATCCCGTCACCGGCGCCGAGTTCGTCTATCTCGAGACCATCGGCGGCGGCTCGGGCGCGCGGGCCGGCAAGGACGGGCTCGACGGCGTCCAGGTGCACATGACGAACACGTCGAACCTGCCCGTGGAGAGCCTGGAGACCGAGTACCCGCTGCTGGTCGAGGCGTACGAGCTGATCGACGACTCCGGCGGCGCCGGCGAGCACCGCGGGGGCATGGGGATCCGGCGCCGCGTGCGGGTGGAGGCCGACGAGATCCACTTCTGGGTGGACACGAGCCGGCAGCGCTCGCAGCCGTGGGGCCTGTGCGGGGGCGGCCCGGGGACCACGGCGAAGGTCCTGCTCGGCGCGGGGACCGTCGACCACGGGTACGCGCTGCTCAGGACGGGGGACACGGTGACCATCGAGACCGCGGGGGCGGGCGGCTACGGCTGTCCGGAGGACCGGTCACCGCAGGCAATCGAGCGCGATCTCGCGGAGTCGCGCATCACCGACGACCCGAGGGAACGCCCATGACCGCCCTGTCCAGTCCCCCGCCCACCGCCATCAGCACGAACGCCCGCCGCCGGGTGTTCGCCTCGACCATGCTCGGCAACATCGTCGAGTACTACGACTTCACGCTGTACGGCACGCTCGCCGCGGTGCTGTCGAAGATCTTCTTCCCCACCGAGGACGCGACGGTCGCGCTGCTGTCCACGTACGTCGGCGTCTCGCTGTCGTACTTCGTCCGGCCGATCGGCGGGCTCCTCCTCGGCCCGCTCGCGGACCGGCGCGGCCGCCGGTTCGTGCTGGTGCTGACGATCATGCTGATGAGCCTCGGCACCGCGGGGATCGGCCTGCTGCCGACGTACGCGGCGATCGGCGTGGCGGCGCCCGTGCTGCTGCTGTTGTGCCGGGTCCTGCAGGGTTTCGGCGCGAGCGTCGAGTTCACCACCGCCGCCCAGTTCATGCTGGAGCACGAGCGCGGCAGCCGGCGGAACTACCTCACCGGGCTGATCAACGCCACGTGCTCGATCGGCTCGCTGCTGGCCGCCGCGGTCGCGTTCACGCTCACCACGGTCATGCCGGAGGCGGCGTTCACGAGCTGGGGCTGGCGCATCCCGTTCCTGCTGGCGGTACCGATCGCGTTCGTGGGGCTGTACATCCGGCGCAAGCTGGACGAGACACCCGAGTTCCGCGAGGTCCTGGAGCTGGCCCGGCAGGACCGCATCGAGCAGACGCCGCTGCGGGACGCGGTGCGGTACTACTGGCGGGACATGCTGCGGGCCATCGGGCTCGGCGCCGGACAGCGGATCGGTTCGTACACCATCCAGGCGTACTTCGTGACCGCGCTGATCAGCGCCGGTTTCCCCACCTCGCTGGCCCTGCTGGCGTCGATGCTGACCTACGCGGTGGGCCCGGTGCCGAGCATCTGGGGCGGGGTGCTCGCCGACCGGTACGGCGCCCGGGTGCCGCTGCTGGTGGGGTACGGGTTGTTCGTGCTGCTGACCGTGCCGACGTTCCTGGCCATCGGGAGCGAGTCGATCGTGCTGGCCACGGCCGCGGTGGTCGTGTTCACGGTGCTCAACAACCTGGTCTCGGCGCCGCTCAACACCGCGTACGTGCTCAGCTTCCCGCCCGAGGTGCGGTCGAGCGCGGCGGCGCTGAACTTCAACATCGGCACCTCGCTCATCGGCTCGACGGCCGGGCTGGTCGCGGTGTGGCTGCACGGGCTGACCGGCACGGACGTCGCGTTCGGCTGGTACATGACCGCGGCCTGCGTGGTGTCGATCCTGGTCACCGTGTTCGCGCTGCCCCCGTCGGTCGACTACCGCGAACCCGACTGGACCGGCGCCGCTACCCGTGTCGCTTGAACCGACTGTCGGACCCATAGGCCATGATGGGTGCCGGCGGGCCACACGTCGGCGGAGGTGGGTGACACGTCGGAGCACGTCCTCGAGCTCATCAGGGCGGTGAGCCATGAGCCGCGGTGGCTGGTCGAGCACCACGCGGAGGTGCTGGCCGCGGTGCTGGCGTGCGACCGCGACGGCGCACGCGCCGTCGGCACCCGGCTGGCGGCGGCCGTCTGGCCCGCGGCGGGCCAGGTGCCGGACCCGCGGTGGTGGGAGGAGCTGGGCCAGGCGGGCGAGGCGTTGGCCATCGCCGACCGCGACCCGGCGACGCTCGTCGACCTGCTGCACGGCTGCGCCACGACGTTCGCCGCGCATGGTGACCGGCTGCGCGCGGAGGAGCGGTGGGTGCGTGCGTTGGCGATCACCCGGCGGGACGGGCTCGACGCGCGGGGTCAGGTGGTGTTGAGCGCGCTCGGTGGCCTGTACCGGTCGTGGGGGCGGTTGGGCAAGGCGCTGGACGCGTACCTGGGGCTCGTGGACCTGCGCCGGGACGCGGATGACCCGGTCGGGACGGCGGAAGCGCTCGCGGAGGTCGGCACGACGATGCACGCGGCGGGGCGACTCCGGTCGGCCACGGAGTACTTCGACCGGGCGGACGAGGTGTTGAGTTCTTCGGCCGGTGGGTCGCCGGCGGCCCATGCGCGCATCTTGGTGTGGTGCGGGCGCACGCGGTGGGAACAGGGCCAACACGGCGCCGCCCGGCGGCGCTGGAGCCGGGCGCTTGCCATGCTGGTCGATGTCGACGAGAACGCCGCCAACCGCGTCCGCGGGCTGCTCGCCACCGAGACGCCTGACTGGGCCAACACCTCAAGCTGACCGCTGCGGGTGCCACAGTCAGTCCCGTTCCCCCTACTGGCCGAAGACGTCCTCGTCGCCGTCGGGTGGGGTCGGGTAGCTCAGTTCGAACAGGTTCATGACCTCCGGGATGGTGAACACCTGGCGGTAGCTGCGCCCGTTGAGGCTGCGGATCACGCCGAGGCGGATGAGCTGCTTCGTGAGGCTCGCGGCCTGCTGGACGGTGAGGCCGCACCGCTGGGCGATCTGCAGGTTCGTCGTGAGCGGGGTGGCGGCGAGGTCGCGCGTGACCCGCACGATTCCGTCCATGCGTTTACCGAGCCGGCTGAGATGTTCCTCACTTATTCGTTCCGCCCGGTTGATGAATCGCAGCTGGCTCCGGCACAGCCCCTCGATGCCCGACGCGAAGAACACCAGGAATCCGTCCAGGTCTCCCTTGTGGACCATATCGAGAATACGGTCGCGGTATTCGTCCCGGTGGCGGCTGAGCCATTCGGACACCGGCAGGAGCGGGTCGCGGAGCGCGCCTTCCCGAATCAGCGCGAGGGTGATGTACAACCGGGACAAATGGTCCGCGTGCGCCACCGGCGAGAGCACCGACAGCTGGTAGTGCCCGAGTGCGACCCTGGCCAGCAGCGGGGCCTCACAACCGGAGTCGACCCACGCCGACCACTGCATTCCGCTCGTTTGCAGCTCCGCCCCGGGCGGAACGGTGAGCAGATATGCGTCCCGGGGGTCTGGCCCGCCGAGCCAGGCCGGTCCGGAGCGCCAGTTCACCTCGGTCACGTCGTCGCCGTCGATGAACCCCAGGCCGTCGGTCTCGCCGTCGATGATCGCGCCGAGTTGGCTCAACAGGGCCAGGTTCAGCGAGCCGCCGGCGCGAACCCAGTCCACCGCCTGGTCGTTCGCGCGGAGGTACCGGCGCAGGTTCTCGTCGACCGCGGGTGCCGCGCCGGCGCCGGGCAGGTCGGCGAGCAGGAGTTCCCGCAGGGCCGCGAACACGCCGCCCAACTCACCCGACCCGTGCACGTCCCGCAGTTGTGCCAACCGCACGAGCCCGGCGCGGTTGGGTAGGCGCGCGGCGGCTTCGTCGAGCCGGCCAATCGCCTGTTCCGCCTCGGCGAGTATTCGGTAGGTCTGCGGTTGCAGCCGAACCATTGAGGGCAATGGCCGCGGCAGGAACGCCCCCGCCAGGCGCAGTCGCGCAGGAATGTCGCCGATGCCTTCTGCGAGGAACCACCGACCCGTCTCCGCGGGCATTGCGTCAGGCATGGCGGAAAGACTGGCCGACCGGACCGGAAATCGGCAAACCTTTCAAAGTCCACACGCAAGATCACCATCCTGGGCGTCCTCACCAATAGAGGCCGAAACCCGGGGTGATTCACCTCCAAAACGACTTCACGATGAAATCGCCCACACGAGCCGCCGGCCCTCCCCTCCGCGCACTCACCGCCAGGCTCCACCTCATAGTCGAACAAACGTTCGAGGCAATGTCAAGCCCGGTGACGGCGGGTCAGGCCTGGTTGTGCCGCCGCTCGTACAACCGCCGCACCGCGACCGGAACATGTTTCAGCAGGGCGGAGTCCACCAGCCGGTCGACGAGGTCGACGGCCCGGTCCAGATCGGCGTGGGGCGCCTGGTGCAGGTAGCCACGCCAGTGCGCCCGCACCAGCGTGACGATGCGGTCCGCCCAGTACTCGTAGTCCGCCGCGGTGAGTTCCACACTCCGCTCGAACACCTCGATGGCCTGGTCGAAGTCCGCCAGGGCGCAGCTGCGCTCGGCGCGTTCGAGCAGCCACCGCCCATAGATACGCAGTGAGGTGGCGAGTTGCTCGGCACCCGGACCGTCGTCGGCCCTTCCCTGCCGGATGCCGACGATCTCGCGCTGCAGGTCGATGACACAGTCGAGATCGGTCGGGTGCTCCTTCTCGTGGTTCATGCGGTGCAGCAAGGCGTTCGCCAGGCTGATCAGCCTGCCCGCCCGGAACTCGGAGTCGTCCGGCGTGAGTGCCACGGCCTGTTCGTACGCCTCGACTGCCTGGTCCCGGTCGATGTGCCGCGACTCGGTGTCGGCCCGCCTGACGAGGTGGTCGCCCAGGATGGACAGCATCGTCGCCCGGTCCTCACCCTCGGCATCATCGACGAGCACCTGGTCCAGCTCGATCAGCAGGTCGAGATCGGCCCGCCCGGCCGGTCCGTCGACCAGCCGCTGTAACAGCGCCGCCGCCAGCGAACTGACGCGGGTGCCCCGGTGCTCGTGGTCGTCCGGCGTCAGCTCGACCGCCTTCGTCAACGCGTCGACCGCCTGGTCCAGGTCGGCGGCGGAGTCGTCCCGCTTCGCGCGGCGCAGGAGCGCCTCGCCGAGGATGGCGAACGAGGTCGCGCGGTCCGCCTGATCACTGGCGACCAGTTCCCCTTGGCACCGGATCAGCTCGTCGAGATCGGCCGGCTCCTCACGTTTCGCGCGGTTGCGTTCGAGCAACGCGTTCGTGAGGTTGATCACGCAGGTCGTGCGGTGTTCATGATCTTCCGGAGCGAGCGCCAACGCCTGCCGGAACAGCTCGATCGCCCGGTCCAGGTCCGCGGCGGCACCGGTGCGGTTGGCACGCTGGCGGAGCCGGTAGCCGACGCTCAACGTCGGGATCACCCGATCCTCGAGGTCGGCGCGGCCCGCGATCTCCTGGTTGAGGTCGATGAGACGGTCGAGATCGCCCGGCTGCTCGTGCTCGCCGTCCAGCCGTCGAGCCAGTGTGTCCGCGAGGAGCCGCATCCGGTACGTGCGGTCACCGTGGTCGGCGGGCGTGAGCTGGACCGCCTGTGCCAGTGCGTCGATCGCCCGGTCCAGATCGGCCGGATCGGACGTGCGGCTGTGGCGGAGCCGGAGCCGGAGGCCGAGGTTGCACAGGGAACCGTGGCGGTTGCGGGCGCTTCGCAGCTCGACGATCTCCGCCTGGAGCTGGATGGTCCGGTCGAGGTCGCCGGCCTGCTCGTGCTCGCCGTCCAGCCGCGTGACGATGACGTTCACCAGCACGATCAGCACGTCGAGGCGCTGTCGGTTGTCCGCCGACACGAGCTCCAGCAGCCGTTCGAGACGGTCGACCAGCTCCTGGCCCGCCGCCATGTCCTTCGCCACGTGCCACCGCTCCGCATCGGAGAGCGTGTGGTTGATGTGGCTGATTTCGGCCGTCGTCAACGGGATCCAACCGGTGAGCAGCCTGGTTGCCTGGGCCCGGGACTCGGCGATCGTCACCTCGCGGACGTTCGGGGTGTGCTCCTCCAGCCACGCGAAGGCCGCCTCCTCGACGCCGTCCGCATCCCCATAGGTCTCGTCGAACTCCTTGAGCTGGTCATCGCTCAACGGCTGGCTGATCCGGTAACCGACCGCGGTCTCGAGGTCCGTTTTCACCCGTTCCCACAGGTAGCCGAGTTCGAGGTCCGTGCCGGGGAGCTTCGTGTCGGCGGTGCACAGCTGCTGCACCTGGACCAGGTGGACATGCCACATCCTGGGGTCGACGTTCAGGCGGTGCGGGTCGGCGAGCAGGCCGAGGCAGCGCTCGACGTAGTCGGCGAAGTCCGGTGCGCCGACGCTCAGCGCCGCCGTCGCGAGCGCGTGCAGCATCGCGTTCTCCGCGGCGTCCGGCCCCGCCACCTTCCAGTTGTGGCGACCCATCTCGGACAGCACCGTGGCCAGCCGGTCGTGCGCGTCGTGCACGCTCGCCCCGGAAAGACCGCCCGCGCTGATCCACCGTCCGAAGTCTCCGTGGTAGTAGCGGAGGTGGCCGCGCCGATCTCGCCCGACGACGGCCATCACGTCGTCCAGCAGAAGCGTGACCTGGGCGTTGGTGACCCCCAACGCCTTGGCGGCCACACCGGTCGGCAGTGTCGAGCCGATCTCCTGGGCGGCGGCGACCATGCCCAGCAGTTCCAGCGTGGTGGTCCACGGCAGGAGCCCGCGCCGCTCCACCCGGCGCGCCGACCGTTCGAGGGTTTCGCGGTAGACGCCGGCGAGTCCGCGCGGTGTCGTGACGGTCGTCGGCACGGTGGCCGTGAGCGTGAAGTCCTCGACCAGGTTGATAGACGCGTAGTACGCCCACACCCACACGCCCTCGGCTCGCTCGGCGACCAGCGGCGCCAACCGGTCCCGGTCGTCGGCCGGCAATGGATCGAGCAGGACCCGGACGTACGTCTCCAGGCTCGTCCGGTCCGACGGTGGCGGGTTCCCGAGGTTGAGCTCGGTCGGCACCCGCTCGTCCACCACGTGGCCGAGCCGCAGCGGCAGCTCGGGCTGGCTCGCCAGCAGCAGCCGGAGCCGGCCGAGGCCCCGTGTGGGATCGGGGGCGTGGGTCACGGCGTTCGCCATCACCGACACGAGCGCCAGGAACGACTCCGCCTGCTGGATGGCCTCGTCGAGGCCGTCGATCACCAGGACGATCGGGCCGCCCGGGGGAAGCGTGCGGAGCAGCGGTGCGACCTTCTCGCGGAAGTCGTCGACGAGGTCGATGTTCATCGCCACGTTCAGCACGTTGGTATTGATCTTGACGCCGACGACCTCGCTGTCTCGTGCCTCGTCCACGCGCACCTGCACCTGGGCATCGGGCACCAGCCCGGTCGCGCGGTCACCGGCCACGAGGGCGATCAGCGCCTCCCGCAGGTCCGCCCAGGCGAAGTCGTCCACCCGCTGCCCACGTGGGTCCCGCAGGATGGCCGCCGCGAGCGTCGCCCGATCGTCGTTCTTGATCGTGTCCGCCCACGCGTGCAGCAGCCGGCTCTTGCCCGTGCCCGCCGGTCCGGTGACGATCAGTACCCGGTTGTCCGACTCCGTGTGAAGCCACTGTTCGACCGCGTCGTCCAGCCACCCGCGGGGGACGTGGACACGGGATTCGTCGGCCACCATGCGGGAAATGATCGCATGCGGGGCGCATTATGGTCGGCAGTATTTCCGTAACGAATGTGCGACGTGGACGATGGTGAAGAAAGAGGTATGGAGGACGCCGGTGAGAAAACGTCTGATCACCGCCGCGGCGAGTGCGGTGCCCGCCGCGGCGGTGTCGGTGTTGGTGAACGTGTGGACCACCGGATGGGCCTGGCCTGCGGGAGTGGCGGTCGGGGTGTTGGTTCTCGCCCAGGTGGTCGTGACCTTCTGGACGGGTGCGCCCGATACCGGCCGGAGCAGCGTGACCCAACGATTGGGCGACGTCGTCAAATCCGACGTGGTCGGGGCCCGGCTCGACTCGGAGGTGGCTCGTGGCGTTACCGTCGATCAGTCCGCGCACAAAGTCGAGGATTCTCGGCTCACCGGTCTCGAAATAGGATTGAAACGCGATTCCGACAAGAATTGAGATTTCAGAGCGCCGCCCGCCTGGCCACCACGCCCGCTGACAGTGTGGAGAGCACGCCGACCTCGGCAGGCGGCTCCGGGAGTGGCCGAGCCGCCGCCCGGAAGGCGAGCCGCCGCAACCGGGCTGCCGCACGTGCCGGACGCGAGCACTCACCCACGCCGCAGGCCGCGGATGGTCAGCACCGTCACGACGGCCATGACCGCGACGCCGGCCAGCGCGGCGGCGTGGAAGCCGGACGTGAACGCGTGCCGGACGTGGTCGAGCAACACGCCGTCGCGGGCGGCGGTGGCCTGGTTGAGGCCGTCGACCCAGGAGCCGTCCGCGTGGCCCGTGTCGGTGGTGAGCCGGGCGCGGTAGAACACCGTGCCGATGCTGCCGAGGATGACCAGGCCCATGGCGATGCCGAGCTCGTTCGCGGTCTGGGCGAACGACGCGGCGGAGCCGGCGCGGTCCCGCGGCGCGTGGGAGATCACGTCGTTCATCAGGAACGGGAACGCCGCCCCGATCCCGCCGGTCGTCAGCACCGAGCCGCAGGCCAGGACCAGCAGGCCCGCCGGCCCCTCGGGAACCACCGCGAACAGGGCGAACCCGGCCACCATCAGGATCATGGCCACCGCGACGATCCGGGCCGGTGGCACCCTGCGGCCGAGCCACGGCCCGAGGTTGGACGCGACGATCATCGCGATCATCTGCGGCAGCAGCCACGCGGCGGCGGCGAGCGGCGTGAGCCCCTGCACGGACTGCAGGTAGAACGCCACGAAGATCGACGTCCCACCCATCACCAGCGCCGTCAGCAGCAGCACCCACATCGTCCGTGCGACGCCGGGCGACCGCAGCACACCCAGGTCGACCAGCGGGTGCTCGAGCCGGTCCTGCCGCCGTACGAACACGATCCCCAGCGCGACCCCGACCACGGCGGCCGCGACCGGCGCCCACGTCCAGCCGTTGTTGACGATCGACTTCAGCGCGTACACCACCAGCAGGATCGCCGCGAGGCACAGCACGGCGCTGCGGACGTCGGGGCGGCCGGGGTTCTCCGCGCGGAACTCGGGCAGCACCCGCGGCGCCACGAGCACGGTCAGCACCATCACGGGGACACCCATCAGGAACACCGAGCCCCACCACCAGTGCTCGACCAGCACGCCGCCGACCAGCGGCGCCAGCGCCATCCCGGACAGGAAGCAGGTCATGTACGCGCCCATCGCGGACACGGACGCCTTCGGGTCGGGGTAGATCTGGCCGATCAACGCCATCGAGGCCGGCATGATCGCGGCCCCCGCGACCCCCATGACCGCCCGGGCCAGGATGATCATCCACGGCGCCCCGGCGAACGCCGCGACCGCCGACGCCACCGCGAACACCGCGGCGCACAGGACGATCAGCTTCCGCCGCCCGATCCGGTCACCGACCGTGCCCATCGTGACCATGGTCCCGCCGACCATGAAGCCGTAGATGTCGTTCATCCACAGCAGCTCCGTCGGCGTCGGGTGCAGGTCGGCCGCCATCCTGGGCAGCGCGACGTTGAGCACCCCGATGTCGATCGCGATGAGCAACGACGGCAGCGCCAGCAGCGCGAGCGCGACCCGCGGGCTGCGGACCCGTTTCGAGATGACGGTCATGACGTCCTCCTGCGGACTGTTCGATCTTCCGCAAGTGCGTCGTAGCCGGGACCTCGATCTCGACATGCCGGCCGGAACTTTGTCAGGTTGGCCACCACGCCGGTGACGGTCCCGGGGTGGTGGTAGCCGACCACGTCGACGACGAGGTCGTCGGCCGGGACCGGGCGCTCGCCGACCTGTCCGCGCTGCTCGCGGGCGGCGTGCGTGGTGCGTGTTCGCGGTGGCCTGATCGGCTCCGGCCCACGTTCTGGTGGGGCCCGGGCAGACGCTGCGGATCACGCCGTGTAGGCTCAATGTGGTCATTGGTTTTGTGTTCGTGTCGATGCGCGCTCGCGAAACATTTTGTTGCGGGCGTTCACGCTTCTCCAGGCTGGGCGAAGCGGTGGTCCCGCCGCAGAAACCTGTCCGCCGCAACAGCGGTGTACACGTCCCAACCTGTTGAGGAGACGATTATGGCTCAGGGCGTTGTGAAGTGGTTCAACTCCGAAAAGGGCTTCGGCTTCATCGCCCCCGATGACGGCTCCGCCGACGTGTTCGTGCACTACTCGGAAATCCAGGGCGGTGGCTTCAAGTCGCTCGACGAGAACCAGCGCGTGCAGTTCACCGTGGGCCAGGGCCAGAAGGGCCCGCAGGCCACCGGCGTCACCATCATCTGACCGGCGTTGCCGGAACGGGCGTGGGCGGCGCCAGGAGGCGGCGCCCACGCCCGTTGGCGTTTACCCACGCGCGAAGTCAGGAGTATCGTCCCTCGGAAGCACGCCGCCGAGCCTCGGACGGAGCACCTGATGTCCAAGCGCACCAGCAAAAGAGCCACCCGTCGTAAGAAGTCCGCGAACCACGGCAAGCGCCCCAACGGCTCGTAAGCCACGGTGGGTGGTCAGGCGCGGCGACGCCGTCCGGCAGACCCAGGCCGACGAAACCGGGCCAACATGAACGTGGGACAGCGTCCACCCGTCGATGTCCGGTGAACGCCCCGACAACCGTCCAGTGAGGTCCGCCAACGACCCCGGCGCGGTCGCGATCAACCTGTACGACCAGGTCGTGGACATGGTCGGCTCCCTCACCACGGCGGAGGAGGGCTACACCGAGGACGTGGCGACGTTCCGCGAGGCGGTCAACGCGGTGCCGAGCACGTTCCTGGAGCTGTACGACCTCACCGAGAACAGCGCGACCGGCACACGCTGAGATGGTGGGATCTGCCAGGTGGACCGGAGGTGGGTACCGTGTCCGGCCGTGGCTGACTCTTCTCCCTCCACGGGTTCGGCGCTCGTCGATGTCATCGCGGGCGTGCTGGCCGAGCACGGGCCGTTGACGCGCGAGCGGCTCGTCGCCGTCCTGAACGACCGCGGTGTCGGGCTCGGTACCGATGCGGACGAGGCGCTGCTGGCGGCGCTGGATGAGGCTGATGGTCTGGTGACGGTGCTCGCCGATGACCGGTGGGCGTCGTTGCCGGCTCTGCTCGCCGGTCAGGTGTTCACGCACCGGTTGACCCGCCCGGAGGTCGAGCACGACCTGCTCAACTCGAACCCGGACCTGGAGCCGGTCGAGATGCTGACCGAGTACGCGGCGTACCAGCGGCTTTCCGACGGTTCGCCGGTGGTCGGGGTGCTCCTGCCGTTCGATGCCGAGACGGTGGCCGCGCGTGGTGTGCCGCTGGACGTGGTCGGTGATCTCGGTGCCCTGCTGCTCCCGCCCGGCTACCTCCGGGGAAAGGGACTGGGCGAGGGTGATGTGGTCGCACTGCGGGTCACGGCGGACGGGTTGCTGCTGGCGGCGGTGCCGGACGAGGCGCTGTCCGCAGAGCGGTTGGCCGGTGCGGGGCGCGGGTTGACGGAGGTGCTGGCTGCCGTCGATGGCGAACCGGTGCCGCTGGACGTGGCGGTGTGGACGGCGTGTGCGGACGATCCGGCGTTGTTCGCCGAGCCGCTGCCGCCGCTGGGGGAGGTGCTGGCGGCCTGCGGGCTGGAGCGTGACGACGAGTGGTTGGCCCTGCCGGGGTTCGACTTCCGGCGGTGGCGGGCGAACGCGCGGCGTGCGGAAATCGCGGACCGGCACGACCTGGACGACGACGAGGCGTTCGCGGTACTGGTGATCGTCGGGCTGTACGAGCGGGTCGCCGACCTGCACGCCGCGGCGTCGGAAGCGTACGAGGCGGGCGAGGACGCGGTGACCGAGTTCGCCGCCGAGGTGCTCGGCCCGCCGGAGACTTCCCCGGCCGACTCCGGCAACGACACGCGAGCCGCGGTGCGGTCGATCCTGCCGGCGCTGGCCGGGCCCGCGGTGGCCGCGGCGGTGCTGGCCGAGACGGTCGGCACCGGTAGCGAGGGCGCGGCGGCGTTGGGGTTGTTCGCCGAGACGCTCGAGCCGTTGGCCCCGAGGGCCGCCCGGCCGGCGGCGCGGTGGTTGCGTGGCAAGGCCTACGAGCGGCTGGGTGACGTCGCCTCGGCCGAGGCCAGCTATGCGGCCGCGGAGTCGCTGGATCCGCGATTCGCGCCGGCGCTGGTCGACCTCGCCCGCTACGCCAGCGATCGCGGTGACGCGGCCAGAGGACTCGCTCTGCTGCGCCGCGTGGGGGCCCCGCAGGATCATCCGCTGGTCGAGTTGTTGGCGCGGTTCGAGGCCGCGCCCCGGTCGGATGTCGGCCGCAATGATCCGTGCTGGTGCGGTTCCGGTCGCAAGTACAAGAAGTGCCACCTGCACCGGGAGCGGCCGTCGTTGGACGAGCGTGTCGGGTGGCTGTACCGGAAGGCGGGCATGTTCCTGGCCGATGGTCCGTGGCGTGCTGAGGTGGCGGAGGTCGCACGGGTGCGGGCGGAGCACACCGACGGTCCGCACGGGTTGCTCCGTGCGCTGGATGACCCGCTGGTCACCGACGCGGTGCTGTTCGAGGGTGGTGCGTTCGCGGAGTTCGTGTCCGTGCGGGGTGGTTTGCTGCCGGAGGACGAACGGTTGCTCGCCGAGCAGTGGCTGCTCGTCGACCGTTCGGTGTTCGAGGTCGAGCAGGTCCGCCGCGGCGAGGGTCTCACGGTGCGGGACGTGCGTACCGGTGAGGTGCACCAGGTCCGGGAGCGTGCGGCCAGCCGGCAGCTGAAGGTGGGTTCGTTGATCTGCGCCCGGATCGTGCCCGCCGGCGACACGATGCAGGTCTTCGGCGGCATCGAACCGGTCGAACCGCACGAGCGCGACGAGCTCGTCACGCTGCTGGACGCCGAACCCGAGCCGGCCGACCTGGTCTCCTTCCTCACCTGGCGGTTCGCGCCGTCGGCGCTACGCAACACCGAGGGCGAGCCACTCGTGCTCTGCGCGGTCACCCTGCGCACCGCTGAGCCGGACACGCTGGTCACCGAGCTGGACGAGACCTACGAACGCGACGACGACTCCTCGCGGTGGTTCGAACGCCTCACGGACGGCATGGAACCCGTTCGCGCCACGCTGAGCCTGCACGGTCACGACCTGACCGTGCACACCAACAGCGAGGCCCGCCTCGACCGCGTGCTCGACACCCTCCGGGGGCTCGACCCGACGCTCACCGTCGTCGAGGAGTCCCGCGAACCGGTACGCGACACCCGCGAGGCGGCCGCCCTCGCCGCGCTCAACGTGTGACAGCCACACAGTCGCGGCGTCACAGCAGCGGGCTTCCGCAGGTCTCGCCAGGAGCCGGGTGACCGGATCTTCGCGGTCAGGTGGGGTTGGCGGCGAGTGTCTTCATGGTGACGTAGCTGGTCACGGCGGCGACGTTGGGGAGGCCGGCGAGGCGGTTGGCGTGGAAGTCCTCATAGGCCGGTAGGTCGGCGACCTCGACCTGGAGCAGGTAGTCGTAGTTGCCGGTGACGTGGTGGCAGTACACGACTTCGGAAAGCCGGATGACCGCGCGTTCGAAGGCGACCACGTCGGTGCGGGCGTGCCGGGCCAGTCGGACGCCGGCGAACACGCGCAGGCCGCGGCCGACCGCGGCGGGGTCGATGAGCGCGCGGTAGCCGCGGATCACTCCGGTTTCCTCGAGTCGGCGCACACGCCGCAGGCAGGGCGAGGGTGACAGGCCGACCCGGTCGGCGAGCTCGGCGTTGCTGATCCGCCCGTCGGTCTCGAGCACCGCCAGGATCGCTCGGTCCACCTCGTCCATGGGGCAGATTATTGCTCAAACACACCGCTTACCACATCAGTTGAGCCCGTTCGGGGCGCTATTTGCTGCCAAAGCTGCCGGGATCAGTGCTGTGGTGGCACGCCGGTCGGTCACGCTGGTGACGTCGGTCCGCGGGACGACACCCTCACCTGAAAGGCGTTCATCCGATGAAGACCCTGATCACCGGCGGGACGATCGTCAGCCTGGACCCGGCCGTCGGCGATCTCACCCGCGGCGACGTGCTGATCACCGACGGCGTGACCACCGCCGTCGCCGAGCGGATCGACGCGGCCGGCGCCGAGGTGATCGACGCGACCGACCGGATCGTGCTGCCCGGTTTCGTCGACAACCACCGCCACACCTGGCAGACGGCGTTCCGCGGCATCGGCGCCGACTGGACGTTCGACGACTACGTCGTGGCGATGCACGGCACACTCAAACCCCACTACACACCGGAGGACGTCTACCTCGGCAACCTGCTCGGCCGCCTGGAAGCCCTGCACTCCGGTGTCACGACCATGCTGGACTGGTTCCACGCCGCGCGGAGCCCCGAACACGCCAACGCCGCCCTGGCGGGCCTGCGTGACGCGCCGGGGCGGTCGATCTTCTGCTACGGCGCGGGTTACCGCACCACCGACCACATCGACGCCGAGGTCCGCCGCGTCCGGGCCGCGGTCACCGACACCGGACCCGTCACGATGGCCCTGGGGCTGCGCGGTCCCGGTGAGGCCACAATGGACAGTGTCGCCGCCGACCTGAAGCTGGCCGCCGAGCTCGGGCTGCGGACCAGCGTGCACGTCGACGGCCTGTCCGGCGGCCGGCCGGTCGCCGAGCTGGCCGCGCACGGCCTGCTGTCCGACACCACGACCTTCGTGCACGCCAACGGAATCGGCGACGACGAGCTGCGGATGCTCGCCGACGCCGGCAGTTCCGTGTCCATCAGCCCGGACGTCGAGGCGAAGATGGGCTTCGGCTGGCCGGAGACCGGCCGGGTGCTCGCCGCCGGCCTGCGCCCGACGCTGTCCGCCGACGACTGCCCGGCCGCCGCCGGCGACCTGTTCGCCACCATGCGCACCGCGTTCGCCGTCCAGCGCGGCCTGGACGGCGGCCTGAACTCCCGAGAACTACTGGCTTTCGTGACCGTCAACGCCGCCGAGTCATGCGGTCTCCGCGCCGGTAGCCTCACCCCCGGCAAGGCCGCCGACGTCATCCTGCTCCGCGCGGACGACCCGACCGTCTTCCCGGTCACCGACCCGGCCGGCACCATCGTCACCGCCGGCCACCCCGGCCTGGTCGACACGGTCATCGTCGCCGGCAGGACGGTCAAACGCGACGGCCGCCTGCTCGGCGTCGACCTACCGAGGCTGCAGTCCCGGCTGCTGGCATCCCGCGACCGGATCGCGGCGGCCGCCGGGATTCCGGTCGACGGAACCTGGCGGCCCCGACCGAAAGGCGCCTGATGCCGCGTTCACGTCCGTTCGCACAGGTCGACGTGTTCGCTACGACCCTCGACCAGATCGTCACCGCCCTCGGCGTCAAACGGGACCAGGTGATCGCCCACCACCGACCGAACGGCACCGTCTGGGTCGGTGGCAGCGCCACCACCCACCTCCAGGGCACCATCACCCTCTGATGCCGTCCACAGAGGCCCTTGACGGGTGAACGACCGGACTGCATACTCGGTTAACCTCCAGTTAATCGATTAAACAGTCGGCAGCGGGAAGGGCGCAACGATGGCCCGAGTTCGGATGTCCGACGTGGCGGCCCGCGCCGGGGTCTCCACGGCGACGGTGTCGATGGTCCTCAACGGGGTGAACACCACGCGCATCTCGCCGCAGACCCAGCAGCGTGTGCGTGAGGCCGCCGAGGCGGTCGGCTACAAACCGAACTCGGTGGCCCGCAGCCTGCGGACGCAGCAGACCCGCATGGTCGGCCTGATCTCGGACACGATCGCCAGCACGCCGTTCGCCGGGCGGATGTTGGCCGGGGCCAACGACGTGGCGCGTGAGCAGGGGCATCTGGTCATCCTCGTCGACACCGAGCGTGATGCCGGCGCCGAGCGCCAGGCACTGCACGCCCTGAGCGGTCAACAGGTCGACGCCATGATCTACGCGTGCATGTGGCACCGCGTGGTCGAGGTGCCCGACGGCCTGCCCGAGGACGCCGTCCTGCTTGACTGCGTTCCGGCCACGGGCCGCCGCGCCGCGGTCGTGCCGGACGAGCGGGCGGGCGGGATGGCCGCGGTGCGGGAGCTGGTGGCCGCCGGGCACCGCCGGATCGCGTTCCTGGACGCCGAGGAACGGTTCGACCTCGTCGCCTCGCGGCTGCGGTACGAGGGGTATCGCGAAATCCTTGCGGAGGCCGGGATCGATCCGGACCCCGCCCTGCACGCCCGCGCCGAACCGGTGGCCGGCGGCGGGCGAGAAGCGGCCAGGCGGCTGCTGGACCTGCCGGCCGAGCAACGCCCCACCGCGATGTTCTGCTTCAACGACCGCATGGCGATGGGCGCCTACGCGGCCGCGCACCACTGTGGACTGTCGGTTCCCCGAGAGCTGTCCATCGTCGGCTACGACGACCAGCAACTGGTCGCGGCCGAGCTCGACCCACCGCTGACGACGATCGCGCTGCCGCACTACGAGATGGGCCGCTGGGCGATGGAGGTCGCCCTCGGGCTGCGCCAGGCGAACCCGGCGGTCCCGTACCTGATGCCGTGCCCGATCATCCGCCGGGCCTCGGTGGGCCCGCCGCCGGCCCAGTTTGGCGACTGAGGCGACGGCGGCGGACCTCACTTCACTGCACTCCACATGGCAGTTGGCGCTGCCATCCGGTACGGAGGCGACGGCCGGTCGCGCTCCGAAACAGAGAAAGAGATTGTTCGGTGAAGCGTAAATCTCTCCCCGTCATAGTAGCGGCGGGCCTGTCCGCGTTACTCGCGCTGGGCGGCTGCGCCCGCGCGAGCCAGGGCTCCGGCAGTCCCGGTGAGATCACCATGTGGACGCACTCGGCGGGCAACCCCGGCGAGTTGGCGGTGTACAAGCAGATCATCGCCGACTTCAACGCGTCCCAGTCCCAGTACAGGATCGTTCAGCAGAACTTCCCGCAGGGCTCCTACAACGACGCGATCACCGCGGCCGCCGCGGCACGCAAGCTGCCCTGTCTGCTGGACATGGACGGCCCGGTGATGCCGAACTGGGCCTGGGCGGGCTATCTCCAGCCGTTGGGGCTGCCGGACAGCCTGATCGACTCCCTGCTGCCCACGGCCGTCGGCCGCTACAAGGACACCGTCTACTCGGCCGGTTACTGGGACGCCGCGCTGTCGATCTTCGCGCGGAAGTCGGTGCTGGACAAGAACAACATCAGGATCCCGACCGTCGACGAGCCGTGGGCGCTCGACGAGTTCGACGCGGCCGTCACCACGCTGAAGGCGGCCGGCTACCAGACACCGCTCGATCTCGGCGCCGCCGACAAGGGCGAGTGGTGGTCCTATGCGTACTCGCCGATGCTCCAGAGCGCCGGCGGCGACCTGATCGACCGTGACACCATGAAAACCGCCGACGGCGCGCTGAACGGCCCGGACGCGGTGACGTTCTTCACCTGGTTCCAGCAGGCGTTCGGGAACGGCTGGGTGGACAACGCGGGCCCGGTCGGCAACCAGCGCTTCATCGACGACAAGGTGGCCCTGAGCTACACCGGCGTGTGGAACGCGAAGGACGCGCTCGAGAGCGTCGGCGACGACCTGCTGATCCTGCCGCCGGTGGACTTCGGCAAAGGCCCGAAGATCGGCGGCGGCTCCTGGCAGTGGGGCATCTCCGCCGGCTGCGCGAACGCCGACGGAGCTCGCGCGTACCTGAAGTTCAGCTTCCAGGACAAGTACCTCACCGCCTTCGCCGACAGCCAGGTGGTCATCCCCGCCACCACGGCCGCCGCGACGGCGTCGAAGTACTTCAGCGACAGCGGTCCGCTGCACCAGTTCGCGGTGCTGTCACAGAAGTTCGCCCTCGCGCGGCCGGCCACCCCCGGCTACCCGGTGATCTCCTCGACCTTCGAGAAGGCGGCCAAGGACATCATGAGCGGCGCCGAGGTGCGCTCGACACTCGACACCGCCGTGGCCGCGATCGACGCGGACATCAAGTCCCAGAACGGTTACGGCTTCTAGGCCGGCGCTCCCGCCGGGCGGCGACGCCCGGCGGGTCACGAGGAAGGCACCTCTCATGACGGCGATCTCCTCGCCGGAACGACGCATCGCGACACCGAGATCCGTCCCTCTACACAGGACTCGTGCCGACGTGCGCGCCGAACGCCGCGCCGGCTGGGCCATGGCGGCCCCGGCGGTGCTGTTGCTGCTGGCGTTCCTGATCGTCCCGGTGATCCTCGGTTTCGTCCTGTCGTTCACCAACGCCCGGCTGATCTCACCGGAGCCGACCGTCTTCACCGGCCTCGACAACTTCGTCCGGGCCTTCACCGCCGACCCGGCGTTCTTCCACTCGCTGGTGAACACGATCCTGTTCGCCGCCGTCGTGGTGCCGGTGCAGGCCGGGTTCGGGCTGTTGCTGGCGCTCCTGGTGAACCGGAAGATCCGTGGTGTGGTGGCGTTCCGGGTCATCTTCTTCATCCCGGTCGTGACCTCGATCGTCGTGGTCTCGATCCTGTGGAAGTTCATGTACCAGCCGGACGGGCTGATCAACTCCTTCATCGACTCGATCACCTTCGGCGCCTGGCAGGGCACCGCGTGGCTGAACGACCCGAGCACCGCGCTCGCCGCGATCATCGTGCTGTCCATCTGGCAGGCGGTCGGCTTCCACATGCTGATCTGGCTGGCCGGGCTGCAGACCATCCCCGAGGAGCTGTACGAGGCCGCGCGGATCGACGGCGCCGGCACCTGGCGGCAGTTCCGCGACGTGACGTGGCCGTGCCTGCGCCCGACCCGGGTGTTCGTGCTGATCACCATCACCATCGCCGCGCTCGGGCTGTTCGTGCAGATCGACGTGATGACCCAGGGCGGCCCGGTGGACTCCACCTCGACGCTCGTCTACCACGCCGTCCGCATGGGCTACCACCAGCAGCAGATCGGCTACGGCTCGGCGCTGTCGCTGGTGTTCTTCGTGCTGGTGCTCATCGTCGCGCTGGTCCAACGCGTCCTGACCCGAGACAAGGACTGAGCCGTGCACAAGGGACACGCCGAGCGTGTGCTGCGCCGCCGCCGGCGGGGATGGTTCTACCTGGCGCTGGTCGGACTCGCCGTCTTCTTCCTGTTCCCGCTGGTGTTCATGTTCGTCGCCAGCCTGAAGCCCGACGGCCAGCTCCTGTCCGACATCGGCGGCTGGCGGGCGTTCCTGCCGGTCGGCGACATCAGCTTCCACAACTACGCCGCGGTGTTCGACCGGGTGCCGGTCGGGCGGTTCCTGCTCAACTCGGTGATCGTCACGGTGGCGATCGTGGGCCTCGGGCTGGTCGTGAACTCCACGGCCGGCTTCGCGATCTCCCGGCTGCGCTGGACGGGCCGCGGCCTGGTGTTCAGCGTCATCATCGCCACGCTGATCGTGCCGTTCGAGACCATCGCGGTGCCGATGGTCTACTGGGTCGCGCACCTGCCGACCCTGCTGTTCCAGAACGGGCGGGTCGAGTACGACTTCGGGTGGCTGGACTCCTACCAGGTGCAGATCGTCCCGTTCATCGCCAACGGTTTCTCGATCTTCCTGTTCGCCCAGTACTTCTCGACCATCCCGGCCTCGATCGACGAGGCGGCGCGGATCGACGGCGCCGGCTGGTTCACCATCTACCGGAAGATCGCCGTGCCGCTGTCGGGGCCGGCGTTCGCCACGGTCGCGATCCTGACCTTCCTGCCGGCCTGGAACCAGTACCTGTGGCCGAGCATGGTCGTCCAGGACGAGAACCTGCGGCCGGTCATGGTCGGCATGCAGTACTTCTTCCAGGACAACACCGCCTGGGGCGAGATCATGGCCTACACGTCGATGATCACCCTGCCGGTGCTCGTGGTTTTCCTCGCCTTCCAACGCGCGTTCGTCAGCAGCGTCGCCGCGACCGGTGTGAAGGGCTGACTTCGAAAGGCTTGTGCATGTTCTCGCTGCCCGACTCCTGGGTCTGGGACTTCTGGTTCGCCGACGACGGCGAGCGCTACCACCTCTTCTTCCTCCACGCCTCACGTGCCCTGCGTGATCCCGAGGCCCGGCACTACCGCGCGTCGATCGGCCACGCGGTCTCGACCGACCTGGTGAGCTGGACCCGGCTCGAGGACGCGCTGGTCCGCGCGGACTCCCCCGCGTTCGACGACCTGGCGACGTGGACCGGTTCGGTGGTGCGGCACCCGGACGGGACGTGGTTCCTGTTCTACACGGGCGCCACGACCGCCCCCGAAGGCAGGAACGTGCAGCGGATCGGTTATGCCACGTCGCAGGACCTGGTGACCTGGCAGCGGGGCGCGGAGAACCCGGTCCTGGCAGCGGATCCCCGCTGGTACGAAACGCTGGACGCCGGTGTCTGGCACGACGAGGCGTTCCGCGACCCCTGGGTGTTCGCCGACCCGGACGGCGACGGCTGGCACATGCTCATCACCGCCCGCGCCGGCTCCGGCGAGCCGTTCGAGCGCGGCGTGGTCGGCCACGCGGTCTCCGCGGACCTGCGGCGCTGGGAACCGCGACCGGCGCTGACGGTCCCCGGCCCACGGGGGTTCGGGCAGTTGGAGGTCATCCAGGTCGAGGTGGTGGACGGCAGGCAGGTCCTGTTGTTCTCCTGCCTGGCCGAGCACGCGTCGGCCGACCGCCGCGCGACCGGCACGACCGGCGGGATCTGGGCCGCCCCGGCCGGCGGCCTGCTGGGGCCGTTCGACATCGCGGCCGCCGAACCCGTCACCGACGACCGCTTCTACAGCGGACGCCTGATCCGCCGCCGGTCCGACGGTCGTTGGGTGCTGGTCGCGTTCCACAACCGCGGCGAGCACGGGTTCGTCGGCGCCATCAGCGATCCCATGCCGGTGGCGTGGGACGGCAAACGTCTTGGTGTTCCTGGTTTCTAGAAGTTCTGGAGGATGGATGCGCTCAACGACGAGCGGACTTCGCCTGCTGCTCACCGCGGCACTCGTGCTGGCTACGGGAGCCGTGGCCCTGCCGGCCACCCCGGCGCGGGCCGCGACCACTTATCGCGCCCAGTACCACTTCACGGTACCCGACCACTGGAAGAACGACCCCCAGCGGCCGGTGTACCGGGACGGCACGTTCCACTACTACTACCTCTACAACGCCGACTACCCGACCGAGGTCGGCACGGCCTGGCGGCTGGCGACGACCACCGACGGGGTCGCCTTCGCGGATCAGGGGATCGCCGCGCCGAAGAAGACGAACGCGAACTACGACCTGTGGTCCGGTTCCGCGGTCGTGGACACCGCGAACACGGCCGGCTTCGGCGCCGGTGCGGTGATCCAACTGGTCACGCAGATGGACCATCCGAGCAACCTGTCCGGCCCGCAGGCGCAGTTCCTGTGGTACTCGATCGACGGCGGCCGGACCTTCCGGCCCTACGGCGACACGCCGGTGATCCCGAACGGCGGCCGCGCCGACTTCCGGGACCCGAAGGTGATCTGGGACGCCGCGCGCGGGCGGTGGGTCGCGGCGATCACCGAGGGCGACCGGATCGGGTTCTTCACCTCGCCGGACCTGAAGACGTGGACACGGCGCTCGGAGTTCGCGAGCACGTACGGCACGCTCGAATGCCCTGACCTGTTCCAGCTCCGCGCCGACGACGGCACCACGCACTGGGTGCTCGGCGTGAGCGCCGGCGGGACACCGGGCACGTACGCGTACTGGACCGGTTCCTTCGACGGGGCCGCGTTCACGGCCGACTCGGCTGTGCCGCGGTGGCTGGACCACGGCTTCGACTGGTACGCCGGGGTCACGTGGGAGGACCCGGCCGCGCCGCTGGACCGGCGGTTCGGGATGGCCTGGATGAACAACTGGGCGTACCCCAACGCCACACCGACCTGGGCGTCGGACGGCTTCAACGGCACCGACTCGATCGTCCGGCAGATCACGCTGAAGCACTACGCCGACGGGTACGCGCTGGCCTCGCGGCCGACCCCGGCGTTGGCCGCCCACGCCACCTCCGTGACGAACCTCGGCACCATCCAGGTCGGCGGGGGCCTGGTGCCGCTGGCGTACCACGGGACGGCCTACCAGCTGGACACGGATGTCAGCTGGGCCCAGCTGGACAACATCGGCCTGCAGCTACGGGTGTCGGCCGACGGGACGCGGCACGCGGATGCCGGGATCTACCACGACTACAGCTACCTGAACCGGCGGCAGACCGGTCAGCCGGACACCACCGGGACGCGGGGTGAGAGCCACGCCCCGTGGGATCCGGCGAAGACCAGCGCGCACCTGCGCATCCTGGTCGACCGGACCACGATCGAGGTGTTCGTGGACGACGGCCGGTACGTGCACTCGAGCCAGGTGTTCGCCGACCCCGCGGACACCGGCATCAACCTCTACACCACCGGCGGCAGCGCCACGTTCGCCAACACGACGATCACCGAGTTCGCAGACCTGGCCCAGCGCCCGGCGAAGCTGCTCTCGGGATTCGAAGGCACCTCCTACGACCCGGGCTGGACCACCACCGGCAGCTTCGCCGGCACCGGGCCGCTGCCCTGGTATCTGCCCGGCATGGTCGGCAACGCGGCACTGGACACGTTCGCCGGCGGCGGTGACCCGGCCACCGGCACGATCACCTCACCGGTGTTCACCCTGGACCGCGACCACCTGCACTTCCTGCTCGCCGGCGGGAACCATCCGTCCGGTTCGCCGGGGCAGACCTCGATCAACCTGATCGTCGACGGCCAGGTGGTGCGAACGGCGACCGGAGACGACACCGGGGTGCTCAAACCGGTCGACTGGGATGTCCGCGACCTGCGGGGGCAGAGCGCCCAGGTGCGGGTGATCGACCAGGCCACGGGCGCGTGGGGACACATCATGGTCGACCAGCTGCTGCTGAGCGACTGAGCGGGCCGCCGTCAGCCGTCGTTCGTCGGTGTCTCAGGCTGGCCCAGGTCGTTGAGGTCGCGCCGGTAGGCGTCGGTGTCGAACGGTTTCTTGTCGACCATCACGGGATGCATGTGCGTCACCATCAGCTCCAGCAACGCGTGCAGGATGTCGTGCCGGTCCACGCCCTGGTCGCGCAGTCGCTGGGCGGCCTGCCACACCTCGGGTGGGTCGTCGTCCCACAGCTGGTTGGCGATCACCTCGTGCATCGTCAGGTGGAACCGGGGGCTGAAACCCGCGGCCTTGGTGTCGAAGTCCGGGTCGGCCAGTGCCTCGTGCAGTTCGGGGTGCTCGCCCCTGATGAGCAGCCCGCGTTCGTCCGGGTCGGCGGGGTTGAGCCGGTCGAAGTCCTCGCCGTCGATCGTCGCGCCGGAGAAGGGCATGGTGAACCGCCGGCGGTCCAGCGTGCGCTCGATCTCAGCCGTGGACGCCGACGGCGGCAGGTCGTCCAGATAGACCGCCGGGACGGGACTTTGTGCTACCCGTGGCATGTCCCGGACCGGGCGCCGGACGCGCCCTTTCCTGGCGGGCTTGCGTTTGCGTCCTCTGCTCACCGGGCTCACCCCGCCAGGCTCCCACAACCGGCCGCCGATTCCTTTCGGGGGTGCGGGCGGTCTGTACTACCGAGGGGCCAGGTGATGATGAGGACATGGTGATGACGGAGCGGTCAGAGGAGTTCGCGCGGCAGACCGAGCCGCTGCGGCGCGAGTTGCTGGCGCACTGCTACCGCATGGTCGGCTCGGTGGACGAGGCCGAGGACCTGGTGCAGGAGACGTACCTGCGGGCATGGCGTTCGTACGGCACGTTCGAGGGCCGCTCCTCGCTGCGTACCTGGCTCTACCGCATCGCCACCAACGCCTGCCTGTCCGCGCTGGAGCAGCGCGGCCGGCGGGTGTTGCCCTCCGGCCTGGGCGGTCCGGCCGACGATCCCGATGGTCCGCCGGACCCGGCGGAACCCGAGGTGACCTGGCTGGGACCGGTTCCGGACGCCGTGGTGACCCCCGAGGCCGCCGACCCCGCCACGCTTGTCGCGGCGCGGGACAGCGTGCGGCTGGCGCTCGTCGCGGCCCTGCAGTACCTGCCCGCCCGGCAACGAGCCGTGCTCCTGCTCCGGGAGGTGCTGGGTGTGCGCGCCAGCGAGGTCGCGGCCATGCTCGGTGTCTCGACGGCCGCGGTCAAGAGCGCGCTGCAACGAGCCCGCGCCCGGCTCGATGACGTCGCCCCCACCTCCGAGAGCGTCATCGAGCCGACCGAACCGCACGCCCAGGACCTGCTGCGCCACTACATCGCCGGGTTCGAGAACGCCGACATGACAGCCCTGGAGAAGGCGCTGCGCACCGACGCCGCCATCGAGCTCGTGGGCACCCGGACCTGGTTCTCCGGCAAGGCGACGTGCCTGCGCTACCTCACGCACGTGCTCGGCTCTCCCGGCGACTGGCTGATGACCCCGACCCACGCCAACGGCCAACCCGCCGCGGCCACCTACTACCGCACCGCCGACACAACCCATCAGGCCCTCGGGATCGCCGTTCTGACCATCGCACCCGCCGGGATCACCCGCATCACCGTCTTCCCCGGCGGTCCCGCGCTCGTGACGAGATTCGGTCTTCCCGCCGCCCACCCGCATCGCCGGCCATAAGCCCACGAACCGAAGGAGAGCCATGCCCACCGTGCCAGCCGACGAGGAGTTCCTGGCCTACAACCAGGGCGTCATCGCCGAGTTCCGCGCCAACCACGGCACGGTCAGCCAGCCCCCGTTCCCGATCCTGCTGCTGACCACGACCGGGGCACGCACCGGACGGCAGACGACCGTGCCACTCGGCTTCGGCGTCGACGACAAGGGCCGCGTCTTCGTGGTCGCCTCCAAAGCAGGCGCCCCCAAGCACCCCGCCTGGTTCCACAACCTACGCACCAACCCGACCGTGACCGTCGAACTCGGCGACAGCACCTACCAGGCCCGGGCCGTCGTCACGACCGGCGAGGAACGCGACCGCCTCTACCGCATCGTCTCCGACGGCACCTCCGCCTACGAGCACAACACCGACCGGATCTTCCCGGTGATCATCCTCGACGGCGTTCCCGCCCCGGCCTGACCACGGTCCCGGCCGCCTGGTGCTGCAACGAACTCGCCGCGATTGCACGGGACGCGGATGCCGCCGCCAACCGCATCGCTCGCCGCTTCCGCCAGCGCCGAGCGATCGAGAACCGCTGATTCGCGCACGGCCGCCCCGCCGAGGTGGCTACGATCCGCTCACGTCGAGCGGGCGTTCGCATGAGGACCGGGGGGACCTGTGAACCAGGAGGCGCCGAAGTCTGCCCGTCGACCGCTGTTGGTCGCGGTGGGGGCGGTGGCCGTGCTGGCCCTGGTCCTGGCGGTGCTGCTGGTGGTTGGCTCCGCCGAGGAGCCGGCACCGACCGAGGCCCGGCCCCGACCCGAACTCGGACCGCTGGCGCTTTCCGAGCGCGTCTGGGCGGCTGACGGCGTGACGTTGTTGCGCAACGGGGGAACCGTCCGCGTGCGCGACGGCCGGCTGCTGGTCGGCACGAAGGACGGCATCCAACTCCTCGACGTCGAGTCGGGCGCGGTGCTGTGGGCACAGGACGACGAGGCGGACCTGCCGGGCCAGACCGTCGCGCTGGACCCGAGTGCCAGCCAACAGCTGCCCTTCCTGGTCCGACACGGTGACGGCGTCGGTGTCCTGGTCGGCTACAACGTGTTCCGGTGCGATCCGGTCGAGCCGGGCGTGGCGTTGCTGTCGGGCGAGGCCGGCGGCGTCGTATGGCAGGCGCCGACCACACCGGCCGAGGGCTGTGCGCGGAACAAGGTGGGCTGGAAGCAGCAGCTGTGGGCGGCCGACGACACCACGGCACTGGTCAGCGTCGCGCCCAACCTCGGCAGTCCGGACGACCTCGGGCAGGTGCGGGTGCTGGCCTTGGACGTCGCCACCGGGCAGCGGAGGTGGGAATACCAGGGTGCCTGGCCGTATGCCGTCGCCGGCGGCGTCGCACTGGTGTCGACGGACAAGCCGATACCGGCCACACACTTCACCGAACCTGGCATGGTCACCGCGCTGGACCTGGCCACCGGACAGCCCAGGTGGAGCCTTGCCGACCGGTACCCCGTCGCCCACCCGGTGCACGCCGCCGGCGACATGGTCGTGGTCGTGACGTCCGACAAGCCGGGGGGAGAACGAGGTCGTGCGGGTACTGGACCCCGCCACCGGGCGCGAGGTCGCGACGCTCCCCGGAGCGGACCCTCAGTTCTGCGTGGCCGACGCGACGCTCGTGGCGTGCCGGACGGACCCGCTGACGCGCGGGCCACGACTCGTGACGTTCCGGCCGGCGGACCGGGCGGTGATGACCGTGCCGGTCGAGGAGCACACGTCATTGCTTTCGGTCGTCCAGGGCCGGATCTCGGTGGAGAACACCCGGCGGCAGCCGTCGATCCTCACGGTCGACCGGACTGGAAACGTGATCGACGAAAAGCCGCCGGGTGAGCTCCTCGCGATGTCCGACGACCTGCTGCTCGTCAGGGCCATGCGGGACGAGGAGGAGTTCCTGGCCACCTACCGGATGAACGGCTAGGGTCGGCCGGCTCGGCACCTCGGTCACAAACACTGTGATCATCATCTGCTGCTGCCAGCGGATGCGGTCGAGCAGGTTTCCCCTCGTCGCGGCCGGGCTCGTCTGGGCGGAATCTGGGCGGCTGGTGTGCCAGGTTGGCGGGTATGGACGGATTCACCACCGACGGCGAGTATCTGAAGCAGGGCAGGGACACGCTCCTCGACGCCGCCGACGTGTTCGATCAGGACGCCGCGCGGTTCGAGGACGAGACCCTGATACCGATCGGGGCGTTCCACAACGTGCCCGTCCCCGAGTTCGTGAACTTCTCCCGCACGCTCGCGGACATGATCGAGGGGCCGTACGAGGACCTTCGCACGGCGATGCTCTCGACGATGATGCGGACGCTGGAAGCTGTGCGGGAGAACGCCGCGGCCCTGGAAGACGCCGGCGCGTACTACGACCGTCAGGACCAGGAGACCGCCCTCTGGTTCAACCGCTGGGTGGAGTAGGAAATGGTCACCATCGACTTCCCCGACCTGCCGGACCTGCCCGACTGGTTCGACCCGCGACAGCTTGGCTCGAACCCGGCCGACTGGCCCGTCGACAAGGTCCGCAAGAACCTGACCGGGGATTTCTGGGACACCGTCGACAAGGTTGACCAGGTGATTATCCGGTACAACCTGCCGGTGCCGCTCATGCGACCGACGCTGGAACAGTTCTCGCTCGTCGACAGCGACCGGCTGCGCGAGGTCGCCAATGTTTGGGACGTCGTCGGCGAGGAGGGGCTCCCCGCGGCGATGGCCACCCGGTTGAGCGACGCGATCGACGGCGCGGTGCACCACACCAGCAAACGGTGGACCGGCGAGGCCCAGACCAACTTCGCCGAGTGGATGAGGAAGCTGCGGGACGTCCTGCGCGAGTTCGAAGGGCCGGCCGAGCTGGTCGCGGTCGAGCTGAACAGCCTGGCCGACCAGTTCGAGCTGACCAAGATGGAGGTCTTCGGGCTGATCACCGGAATGATCGGGCTGGTGATGGCGCTGATCGCCTTCACGGACCCGGAGGTGACCACCAAGCTCGCCAGCGGGGTCATGGCCGTCCTCGGCCTGGTACTCACCCAGGTCAGCAATCTGGTGACGCTGGTCACCACCGTCTGGCCGCGTTACCGGACGGCCTGCCAGGTCGCGGAGACCCTGCGCGACGAGATCAGCGGCCTGATCCCTCGCGACGTGCCGGAGACCGCGCTGCGGCGGGAGGACTGGCAACGGCAGTCGCCGGATCCGACCAGCTGAGGAGGGGCTGACGATGTCGAAGGAAGCGATAGAGGAGATCATGCGGCGGGCCGTGGAGAACGCCGCGCAGGCCGAAGCGAACCCGGCCGGCGTACTCGCCACCTACGTCGGCCGGTCCCGCTCCGGCACGATGACGGTCTGGGTCGACTACCTCGGCCGGCTGCGGCGGTTGGCGATCGAGCCGGGCAGTGTGCAGGAGGGCGACGAGCTCGGCATCGCCACCGCGCTGATGGAGGCCTACATCGAGGCGCGGAAGGCCGCGACCGAGATGGCCGCGGCCGGCCTGGTCGCCTACCAGCGCGAGCAGAACGCGTCCCCGGCACGAGCGGCCCCGGCCCGCCCGCACCCGGCGGACGACGAGTTCGATCCCGAGGACCCGCTCTTCCTGCGCGATCACCAGTGACCTCACAGCAGGTGAAGCCGTGGCCGCCAAAGAGGGGCGGTGCGCCGGCGTTTCGTGCGCATCCGCGAAACGCTGCGGCGGCGCCGAACGGGGCGATCCGGGAAGAGTCACTGACATTCAACGCGGCGAAATGGGTCGAAATGCCGCCCGCGGTGTGGACCCAGAGCAGACCGGGGCATTCCTCGACCACGCCATCCACGACGGCCTCTATCCGCTGTTCCACCTCGACGCCGGCTCCATGGGCGTGTTCAACCCACTCGTCCAGTACGACTGGGAAACCGGCATGGACACCTCCGTGTCGGGCCGTGTCAGTCTTCTCGGGCGCGTCTCGGGCACACGTGTGCCGTGATCTGCCAGGTGGTCCGAAGGCAGCCGCCGGTGTCCTACTCAGAGGTTCGCGCGGTCGAGTTTCCCGATGAGGGTGGTTTTGCGCGCGTGTTCCTGGCGGATGACAGTGCAGCGTTGGGTGAACTCGTGCGGGCGGTCGTCGCGTTCGGCGAGCGCCTGCAGGTCGGTCAGGAGTCTGACGGCGTTGTCGTACTCGCCGGGTTGGCGAGTGGCGATCATCGCGGCGACGCGTGTCCAGGCGGCTTCTTCGTCGTCGGCCAGTTCGTCCAGCCGCCGCTCGCGGGCAAGGGCCCGAGATGCTGCGCGGCGGGCCTGTTCCTCGGCGCGTCGCACGGCCTCACGGCGCTGCCGTTCCGCGCGGATGCGAGCCGCGCTGTCCAGGAGGTCGGCCACGGTACGGCGTGCCCGGTCAGCGGCAGCCGGAGTGGTGTCGTCCCGAAACCGGCGCAGCAACTCCAGATGGACGGTCACGGCCTGGTCCTGGGCGACACGTACAAGCAACCGATCCTTCTCCGCGGTGGGCAGTTTCGCCACCCAGGAGGCAAGGCGTTTCGGATCGGCGGTGGCCTTACCAAGTGGTGGGCTCGTCTCGGCCGCGACGGTGAGGAGGTCGTCGTCGAGGCGCAGGAAGTCGGCAAGTGCGCGTTGCGGCGCGGTGAGTGTCCGCAACCCGGCTGGTACCGGGGGTTCGGGTTCGTCGTTGTCCTCGTCGTCGAAGTCGGCTTCGTCGCGTTCCCAGGTGCCGCACCCGGCCAGCCACGCCAGATACAGCGCGCGGTGGTCCCCGGCGGCGAGTTCGCTTCGGACACCGACGATCGCGGCCAGACTTCCCTGCGGCTCGTAGTCCCAGCTCTCTTCCTCGGCCTCACTGGTCAAACTGAGGATCAGGTGTTTGCCCGCGGTCCAGGCGGTGACCTGGTCGCCGATGCAGTACTGCTCGGCCACGTCCACATCGAGCACACTGCGTGGCAGGCGCAGCATGACGTGTCGTGTGCCCCAGTTCGCCAGATACAGGTGCGCGTCGTAGTAGCGCTCCACCATCGTGCTCGGGTTACCCCGGAAGTCGCCCCAGTGGTACTCGTTGACGAAGCTCGTGGCGGTGATCCGCGCCCGCGTGGACAGTGACCGAATGTCGGCCTGCGCCTGCTCGTCAAGCGGCCGGTCGACCGCGAGAAACTCGTAGTACTGGTACTCGCTCAACCCTCATCTCCAAACGGTGTCGCGCGGAAGCCCGAGTCGTCGCCGAGGTGGAAGAATCCTCCATCCACGCCGTCATCGCCGGCCAGGCTAGCCTTCTGGCAGCCGACAGTGGTTCTGGCCTTCCTCCTGACCAAACGAGCGTCCGGCCAGACCTACGGGAACTCGCCGAAACCCGAGCCGCCCAACTCATGTCGACCGAAGACCGCGCCACGGTCGCCGCCGCTGTCACCGGCGCGTTGCTCGGTCTGGACATCATGGAACTCAACGCCCGCGCCAGCTACCAGCCGGGCCGTGGGTCGAGGCGGCAGGCGAGATCCTGGACGAAGCCCTGGAACCGTTCGTGCGTGACCTCGAACGTCGAGCGGCGGCAGCGAAACCCTGCTGGAAACCCGCGGCTTCGGTATCAAGGTCCGGACCAGCAGAGTCAGCGGCCCGTGGCTTTGGCGGTCTTCAGTAGTTCCTGGGCCACGGCGTGGTACGGGTCGTCTGGGTGGGTGCCCTTGATGACCTGCTTGGCGATCGCGATGGCCTCTTTGACGTCCTGCTTCTGGTGGGTGACGAGGTAGCGGGTGAGGTGTGCGCCAGCCACTCCGACGATACGTTCCACGTGGTCCGGATGTTGCGGCGGCGTGGCGTCGACGGCGTCGTAGCCGAGCCTGACCACCGCGTCGAGGTCGGACAGGTCACCGGCGCGTTCGAAGCGCACGTAGTGGGCCTCCTGGAGGGCGACGAGACGGGTGCCGAGACCGGGGTCGCCACCAGGAGTCGTGGCTACCGCCGTGGTCAGCAGGTCCAACCCCTCGTCGAGGTCGCTGTCCTGGTGGGAGACATGCGCGTACCGGAACACCAGGGCGCGGCCGAGGTTCGCCTGGTGCATCGGATGGTTCTCGTGGGTCTCGGCGTTCGTGGCGAGGGCTTGCCGCAACATCTCCACGGACCGGTCCAGGTCCTCGGGTACGACACCGATGCTGAACCGGGTCTGGAGCAGCCCGCCCAGCACGCTGGGTGCTTCCGGGTAGTTGGGGTCGCTCGTCGGGGTGGACTCAAGTAACTCCGTCACCACCGCGATGGCGGCGTCGAGGTCCTCCGGAGCCTGGGTGCGGAAGAACCGCAGCTCGTGTGCTTTGGCGAGATCCATTCTCGCCCGCCACAGCTCCGGGGCGTCCCCGGCGAGTGACCGGATGTGTTGGCGTGCCGCGAAGATGACGTAGTTGATCTCGTCGAGCGGTGATCCGCCGAACGCGAGCACGGCCACCCGGTTGGGATACGGCTTCACGCGCTGCCCGGCGGCCTCGTCCAGCTTGCGCAGCTGGTCGGGGATGTCCGGGAACTCGCCCCTGACCCGGTCCAGCATCGACTCCGCCAGCTCCCGTTCCGCGTCGGCGGAGTTGACGAGATGGCGGGCGTAGTGCAGCAACCCGACCGCGTGCCACATCTCGGGGTGCTGTTCCGGGGTGGAGTTCCACAGGGCCTCGATGTCCCGTGGCACGGCGGAGTCCAGCAGGTCTTCTGGATCGGAGTACGTCGCGAACCTGCTGACCCGGTCCCGGACGGCGGAGAGCACCTCTTCGTAGGTCACCGGCCAAGTCTTGCCGATCGAGGAGTCCAACAGGTGAAGTCGGGCCGCCGGGCCGGATTGTTCCGGTCGATCACGTCCATTGCGTTCAAACGTCATCTGTCGTTACCCGTGACTGCATATGGTTGCGGCGTGACAGCCGTCATCGACGCACCAGCAGTCGAGTCGCAGCCCAGCAGGTGGACCTACACGCCGACGCGGCTGCGTCTGTGGATGGTGGTCGGGATGCTCGCCGCGGGGGCGGTCCTCGCGGTCACCAGCCTGTTCATGTCCCAGGTCCAGGACCAGTCGCGCACGATCGGCGAGGCTGCCGCGCCACGGGCGGCCATCGCCTCGGACCTGTACTTCGCGCTCAGCGACATGGACGCGCAGGTGGCCCGGTTGGTCCTGATCGGCAACGCCGAGACGCAGGCCGGCAACCGGATCGACGCGCTGACCACGTACGGCCAGCGCAGCCGCCAGATCGACACGGACCTGCAGCGCATGCTGACCGCCACGGCCACGCCGGAGGATCGGCGGGTCGTCACCGAGTTGCTCAACGACATCGCGGTGTACCGGCAGTGGACCTGGCAGGCGCTGACGGTCGTCTGGCAGACGCCTCCCGGCCCGTCCGGCACGCCGCCACCGACGGCGCTCGGCTACTACTCCCAGGCGACCAACGTGGTACACCACGAACTGCTGCCCGGTGCGGAGCGGTTGCGCGACGCCAGCCAGGCCAACCTCGACCAGGCGTACTCCGACCAGCGAGTGACCGGGCTGGTGGGAATCATCGCGGTCGTGGTGCTCGGCGGCGCCCTCGTCGTCCTCCTGATCGTCGTGCAGGTCTGGCTGGCCAGGCAGTTCCGCCGGCGGATCAACCCCGCGCTGCTGACCGCCACGCTGCTCACGGCCGCGTTGGTCGTCTCGGCGAGCGCGGTGTTCGCGATCGAGCGGAGCCAGCTCAGCGCCGCCCAACAGGACAGCTTCGGCCCGTACCTCGCCCTGTCCAAGGCCCAGGCGATCAGCTACGACGCCGCCGCCGACACCAGCAGGTACCTGCTCAGCGGGCAACTGGCGTCGTACCGCGATGACTTCACCCGTAAGTCGGACTGCCTGCTGGGCGGCGGCTCGTGCGGTCCGGACAGCGCCGGTGGGCTGGCGAAGCTCGCCGCCGGACCCGACGTCGCGTCCGCCGATGCGCAGGAGGTGGCCGACCGGTGGGAGGGCTACCGGCGCACCCACGACCGCATCGTCGGGCTCGCCGACTCCGGGCGGACCGCCGAGGCGATCGACGCGCTGACCGGCATCAGCCGCGGCGACGCCGCCTTCGACTTCTACTACTACGACACCGCCGTCAGCCAGATCGCCGCCGACCGGAAACAGGCCTCCGACACGGCCTTCCTCGACGCGCGGCGACTGCTGACCGGCTGGACGGTCTGGCCGATCGCGCTGATGGGCATCGTGCTGCTCCTCGTGCCCTTCGGGTTGTGGCCGCGTCTGTCCGAGTACCGGTGAGGGGACGGGAGACCACGTGACATTCCGGCGCCAACTACTCGCGGCCGTGCTGGCGGCGGTGGCGGTGACACTCGCCGCGTGCGGCGAGGCCGGCCAGGCGCCCGCGGGCGCCGTCCCCGCCGTCCGGTGTGCGAACGGGTCCATCACGGCACAGGGCTCGTCCGCGCAGGCCAACGCGGTCAACACCTGGATCAGGACGTTCCAGGCGGCCTGCGCCAAGGCCACGATCGGATACCAGAGCACCGGTTCCGGTGCGGGTCTACGGGCTTTCATCGCCGGCACCGTGGACTTCGCCGGTTCGGACGCGGCGCTGGGCACGGCCGACCAGCCGAAGGCCGACGCCCGCTGCGCGACCGGTCCGGCGATCCACCTGCCGATGGCGGTCGGCCCGGTCGCGCTGGCGTACACCGTCGCCGGCGTCGAGGACCTCAAGCTGTCCCCGGCGACCGTCGCCAAGATCTTCTCCGGCGCGGTGACCACCTGGGACGACCCGGCGATCGCCGAGGAGAACGGTGGTGTGTCGCTGCCCCCGACGGCGATTCGCACCATTCACCGCTCGGACGGCTCTGGCACCACGGACAGCTTCACCAAGTTCCTCGCCGCGGCCGCGCCCGAGGACTGGCCGTTCGACAGTGGCACGGCCTGGCCGGCCCCTGGCGGCGCGGCCGAGAAGGGCAACAGCGGTGTGGCCGCTGCCGTCGCCCAGACGGACGGCTCGATCGGCTACATGGAGGGGTCCTACGCCCAGGCGCTCAACCTCCGGACCGCGAGGATTGGCAACCGCTCCGGCGAGTTCGTCGAGCCGGGCACCGACGCGACCGCACGGGCGGTGGCGGACGCGGACATCGTCGGCACGGGCAACGACCTGCGGCTGCGGATGGCCTATACCAGCACGGCGGACGGGATCTACCCGATCGTGCTGGTGACCTACGAGGTGGTCTGCGAGCGAGGTACCCGACCGGAGTCGCTCGACCTGGTGAAGGCCTTCCTGACGTACGCGGCGAGCAAGGACGGCCAGAAGGCGGCGACCAGGCTCGGCTACAGCGCACTGCCGGAACAGATCCGCACCCGCGTCACGACCGCCATCGCCGCGCTTGCCTGACTGTCGTGTCACGAGGGCTCTTCAGCCAAGGTGCCGGCCGAACCAGTCCAGGTTCTGCCGCATGGCCGCTTCCCGGTGTCGTGGCTGGTGGGGGTCGCGGCCGCCCGGCGCGGCGGGCGGATCGGCGTGGTGTCGGCCGCGGGCTTCGACTTCCGCCAGGGCGGCGATCACTTCGCCGACGTCGTCCGCGCTGCCAGGCTGGGTCGGGCGGTCCGCGCGACGGTACTCGCTTCGGCCGGGCAGGGGGGTCGCTAGTGGCGGGTGCGGGCGATGACGCGAGCCGCGACGCGAGCCAGCAGGTTGAGCAACCCGACGATGATGATCAGAACGAGGGCGGCTCCCCAGGCCCGCTGGAACGGCGGTGAGTCCGTGTTGCCGGCGGCGATGCCGAACTGTTCGAAGATCAGTGTGGGCAGGGACTCCTGGGGGCGCTGGCCCGACGGCCCGGCGAACGGGTCGAGTTCGATCCGTTGGTTGATGCCGACGAGCAGCAACAGCGGCGCGGTCTCGCCGGCCACCCGGGCCACCCCCAGCATCACGCCGGTGATGATGCCGCCCATGGCGGTGGGCAGCACGACGCTGACGATGGTTCGCCACTTCCGGACGCCGAGCGCGTAGGAGGCCTCACGAAGGTCGTCCGGCACGATCCGGAGCATCTGCTCGGTGCCGCGGACCACGACCGGCAGCATGACGATGAACAGCGCGAGCGATCCGGCGAGCCCGGACTTCCCGAACCCGAGCGCCAGGATCCACACCGAGTACACGAACAGACCGGCCACAATGGACGGAATGCCGGCGATCACGTCCACCGCCAGCGCGACGCACCGGGCGTACCTGCTGCCGCGTCCGTACTCCGCCAGGTAGATCGCGGTGAGCACGCCGAGCGGCACGGCCATCCCGGCGGCCAGGGCGGACTGGACCAACGTGCCCACGATCGCGTGGTAGACGCCGCCGCCAGGGGTCTCGGGGTTGACCCGGAACATCGAGTGGGACACGAACGTCAGGTTGATGACCGCGATGCCCTGTCGCAGTGTGTGCCAGACGATGAGCACCAGCGGGAGCATCGCGATCGCCGCGCCGCCGTACATCACCGAGGTGCACAACCGGTCGACCGCCCGCCTGCGCCCCTCCACGGCCAGACTGAGCCCGGTGGACGCGACGAGGTAGCCCACCAGCGACAGGATGACGAAGCTCGTGACCCCACCGGAGCCGGTGGCGGCGGACAGGGCGAGCACGAGGACGGACACGCCCGCGCCGAGCGTGATCAGCGTGCGGGGCCTGAGGGTGCGGCCGGCCAGCGAGCGCGGTGGCGGCGATGCCGTGACCACGACCGACCGGGGAGGTTCGACGACGCGGGTCATGCGCTCCGGCCTTCCCGGCGCCGGCCGATGATCACGCTGGCCGCGGTGTTGACGGCCAGCGTCAGGACGAACAGGCACAGCCCGACCGCGATCAGCGCGCCGGTGCCGACCTGTCCCGCCTCGCCGTACTTCAACGCGATGACCGCCGCGAGGGTGACACCGCCGGATTCGGTGATGTGGAAGCTGATCGTGAACATCGTGGACAGCACGAGAGTGACCGCGAGAGTCTCCCCGAGGGCGCGGCTGAGTCCGAGCAGCGACGCGGCGATCACCCCGGGCCGGGACACCGGCAACACGGCCATGCGGAGCATCTCCGCGCGGGAGGCGCCCAGTGCCAGCGCGGCTTCCACCTGGTCGTCCGGCACGCGACGGAGCACCTCGCGGGAGATCGACGCGATCGTCGGCAGGATCATGATGGCGAGCACGATGCCGGCCGCCAGCGGTGAGTAGCTGTTGGGCTGGTTGTCCGGCCGGTAGCTGAGCAAGCCCGTCCACCCGAACCACCGGTCCAGCCACTGGACGAGTCCGGTCAGGTGCGGCGCGAGGAAGGCGAACCCCCACAACCCGTACACAATGGACGGAACGGCCGCCAGGAGCTCAACCAGGTAGCCGAGAGCGTTGCCGAGTCGCCGCAGTGCGTAGAAGGTGACGAACAGCGCCGTCGTGAGCGCGACCGGCACCGCGAGGACCATCGCGATGGCCGACGTCAGGATCGTGAAGTACAGCGCCGCGGCGATACCGAAGCGGGGCGCCGCGTCGTCGGGCAGCCACACCTGGTCGGTGAAGAAGTGCCCGGTGTTGGCCTGCAACGCCGGTATGGCGCGGTAGACCAGGAAGGCCGCCATGGCGGCCACGAGTAGCAGCACCGCCGTGCTCGTGGCCGTGACTAGCAGGCGAAACGCCCGATCGGCGTTGTGCCGCGACCTGCGACGCCCAGCCCGCGTCGCGGCGGCGAGTGAACGCCGTGCCGCGACCGGTGCTCCCGGCGCGGCCGGTATGCCGGTCATGGTCCCGCCAGCTCCGCGATCGCGGCCCGCACCTTGGCCCGGGTGTTCTTCGGGAGCCGCACGTAGCCGAGCTCGTCGAGGAGCCCCTGGCCCGTGTCGCTCACCGTGAACGTCAGGAACGACTTGACGAACTTCGCCTGGTCGTCGGGCAGGCCCTCGGTACAGGTGATCTCGTAGGTGGCCAGCAGTATCGGGTAGGCGCCCTTCTCCTTAAGGTCGTAGGCGAGGTCCAGAGTGATGTCCGCGCCCTTCTGGTTGACCTTGGTGGCGTCGACCACCGCGGCCACCGACTCCGGGCTGATTTTCACCGCGCCGAAACCGAGGTCGATCCTGGCCGAGGGCAGGTCGTTCTTCAGCGCGTCGGGGTTGTCGACGTACCCGATGGCGCCGCTGGTGTTCTTGACCTGTCCCACCATCGTCGTCGAGACGGACGCGCCAAGCCCGATGCTGTTCGGCCATGCCTGCGACGCCTTGTACGGCCAGCTGTCCTTGGCCTGGGCCACGAGGAAACGCGTCAGGTTCTCAGAGGTGCCCGAGTCGGCGGAGCGGTGCACCGGGCTGATGCTGAGGTCCGGGAGGGATGCGTCCGGGTTGGCCGCCGCGATCTGCGTGTCGTTCCACCGGGTCACCTTGCCGTCGAAGATCCGCGCGATCAACGCCGGCGTGAGGGTGAGGTCGTCGACGCCCTCGACGTTGTAGACGATCGCGATCGGAGTGACCACCATCGGCAGGTCGACGGCCGAGCCGGGGGCGCAGCGCTGATCCGCCTGACTCCGCTGCGGATCCACCAGGTACGCGTCGGAGCCGGCCAGCGGCACCTGCTTCTGGATGAACTGTGTCCGGCCGTTGTTCGACCCCTGGGCGTCGTAGTTGAACGCCACGTCGGGGCACGACTGCTGGTATGCCGCCGTCCAGGCCACAATGGCCGGTTTCTGCGCACTCGAGCCAGCTCCGTTGAACGTGCCCGCCGCGCAGTCCACCGTTTCGTCGGAAGCCACCGGCGCTTCGGCGTTGGCGGGTGTGTTCTCGTCCGTGCCGCAGCCCGCGAGGAGCAGTGCTGCGACGGCGCCGCAAGCGATCAGGCTTGTTCGCTGAACACCACGAGCAGCGAGAGGCATCCAGCGCATTCCTTCGCCCCTAATTCTTTCAGACGCAGTCGCACGCACCCGCCTTGGCGGGCTTCGGGCGAATCTTTGTGCGTTCAATGGCAGACGTTCACGAAAGTAATGAAGTTGACCATAGGGGTCTACCCGCCAGTAACTGCCCCAGTTCGTGGCGACGCACATATCCCCGGCATGAGCTACCGCCCCATCGCGGGGCGGTTTCGCACCGGGGGGCGGGTGATGACAGGCTGTTCCCGCCTTCGTCCAGCGAACTCCCCATCGCCCCGTGCGCCGGCTCGTGGCGTCGTCGATGTTCATCGGGATCGGGGTGGGCCGGTCATGGTTCAACACGGTCCCGACCGCGCGGGCCGCGAAGCTGCCAGACGCCGGCCCGCCGCGCGAACAACTCGAGCGGCTGTCCGTCGCCGCCCCCGGCATGTTCAACCGCGGCCGGCAGCACATCACCGACGTCGAAACCGGCCACGAGTACCTTGTCGCCCACGAAGTCGTGGACACTCTCGTCAAGACCGCGGACAGCGCCGCCTGCTGGCAGCGGGACCAACCACGTCGGCGTCTAGCGCCCGCGCGAGCATCTCCTGTGCCAGTGCGGCCTTGGTGGCGAACTCGACCTCTCTGCGCAGCTCCGGGGAAGTCGAGACGTGCTGAGGCGTACTGTTCGCTCAGGAGCGGCTCGCCGAGATACTCGTCGAACTTGTCGCTCTCCTTGTTCTCGATCTTGCGCGAGAGTTCGACCGGGTTCGGTGTCGGTCCATCCGCGACAGACGAGAGCGCTCTGATGGCGGCGGCCTTGGTCGTGCCTGTGAGACGCAGGGCCGGCCCTTCAGCGGCCGCCTCCATCCCCGCGAGGTTGAAATCTCGATGAGTGTGTTCAACGCGCGGTCGCCTGCCCGCATCCGCGTGCGTAGGCCGGTGTGGACTTCCACGTTTCCGTTGTCCAGCACCGGCGGCACGCCGCCGCCGGCCGGTGTCAGGTGGACGACCTTGTCCTCGTCGTGAACTGCCAGCACCCGCCGTCGCCGTGCCGCGAAGACAAGTAGCAACCCTCGTAGAGAGGGAAGTCGACCGGCATGGTGCCATGACGACGGATCCGCGCAGCGGAAACAGGCTGTCGGCCGGCCTGATCAGTCGATGCGCTTGAGGAACCGCCACTGCTGATTCGGACCGCCGTGCTCGTCCCACTGGATAATCTGCGCGCCGTTATCCATCGATCCGTGGGCTACGTCGAGCACCTTGCCGGAGTGCGTGGCGCGCAAGAGGAACACCCCGCCGCCCAGATCCTCGGCGGCGAAGCACTGGTTCGGACCGCCGTGCCAGTCCCACTGGATCACTCGCGCGCCGCTTTCCACCGACCCACCCGCGATGTCGAGCACCTTCCCCGAATGCTGCGCGACGATCCGGAACAGCCCGCTGCTCAACCTCTGCAGGCGGAACAGCTGGTTGCCGGCGTCGTTGACCGTCGTCCACTGGTGGATCACCGCGCCAGAGTCCACCGACCCGCCCGCGACGTCCAGCACCTTCCCCGAATTCTGCGACCCGATCCGGCCGAACCCGTCGAATTTCATGTCGCTCTCCCATGCGGCTTCATGGCCTCATCCCATGTCGCGTCCGTCGCTACAGGAAAGGAGGCCGGTGCACGCGCGGTGATACACAGGTAATACCGAACCGGCCCAGCAACATGCTGTGACCCGCTACTTCGCCGCCATGTTACGACCACAGTCTTGCTGGACGAGATGTCACGATGTCGACGATGCCGGCTGCGGTACCAGGAGACCTGTGATCTCGGTAGTCGAGGTCCATTATGGAGAGCGAGGATCACACGCGCGCCGGGATGACCTGAGTAGTAGACCCTGGAGGTGCAGTGACACGTGGTTCTGGCGTGTATAAGCGGTGCGGGTGTGTGAACCCGGAGGATGGCCGGCGGTGGCTGGAGACCCGCCAGACGTTGCGGCCAGCCACGCGCACGATCTACGCCCAGTTGATTCGGGACTACCTCAAGCCGCGTTTGGGTGGTGTGCCGTTGCGGGATCGGGACCTGACCGTGGGCAAGGTACAGGCGATGTTCACCGCTTTGCTGCGGGCGAACGAGAAGCGGGCGCACCCGTTGGCGCCGGCCACGTTCCAGCGGATCCGCGAGGTGCTACGGGCGGCACTCAATGGGGCGATCCGTCGTGGGTTGATCACGCAGAACCCGGCTCGGTGGGTCGAGGTCCCTCGGCGCGGCGGCCGCAGGCGGTGGTGTGGACAGACGCTTGGGTCGCGGTGTGGCGGGCGACCGGCAACGCCCGGCGGTGGCGGTGTGGACCGCGGCGCAGACTGCTGCGTTCCTGGCACAGGCTCGTGGGCATGTGTTGTATCCGTTGTTCCATGTTGCCGCGCTGCTCGGGTTGCGGTGGTCTGCCTGCCCAAGAGTGAACGTAGTGGCCGCACGATCGCCCTGGACCACGGCACCCTGGCCCTGCTCCGCGGACTGCATACCGAATGGGAAGCGGCGACCGGCGGTGTGGTCGTGGACGGTTGGCTGTTCACCCATGGCGACGGCAACCACTGGAGCCCCAGCTACATCACGCACACCTTCCGGCAGTTGGTGCGGGAGGCCGACCTGCCGCCGGTCCGGTTCCGTGACCTCCGGCACGGTGCGGCCAGCCTGTCCCTGGCCGCCGGCAATGATCTGAAGATCGTGCAGGCGATGCTCGGGCACGCGAGCATCGTGCTCACCGCCGATACCTACACCAGCGTGTTGCCCTGCCTGGCCCACCAGGCGGCCGAGGCCACCGCCGAGTTGGTCCGTCGTGCGGGCCGGGACCGCTGGCAACGGCCGCCTGGCCATACTCACCCGAAGAAACGGCACGCGACAGCCCGTCATCACCGAGGAATCAAGCGTGCCCGAGCACGGGAAACGGCGATTGTCGGGTCCCACGGTGACCACACGTCGGGCTCACAGATCAACAACGCCCACCAGCAAGATCCTCTTCATCGAGAGAACCTGCTGGTGGGCGTTGATATCGCCGAGTACGCCGCCAGGGACTCGAACCCCGAACCCGCTGGTTAAGAGCGAGCGGTTCTGCGTGTCGGGTGGTGATGAGTGATGCCGCGCGATGCCGTTTCAGCACGTCAGGTCCGCTGGCTCTGTTCCGATGGTATCGCCTGGTGCCGGGTGGTGTCAGTCGTCTCGGGCACGTCTCGGGCACGCGAATGCCGGGGTCTGTCGGATCGTCCAGGTGCGGTGAGCGGGTGGTTGCGATGTCCACGATGGCAGCAACCACAAATGGTGTGCGGCGTGTCCGTGCCGAGGGCATGGGGACGGAAGTGACCACTGGTGATGTCACTCGGTCGGCCCGCCACCGGGGTGGAGACCGACCCGATGAGCAGCACGTATTCGAGCAATCTGGTCGAAGCTGAGCACGGCCGACTCCAGCGCTGGCTAAGGCCGATGCGCGGCTACCGACTGACCGAATCGCGCAAGTCGTGTTGCCGGCCACGCCTTCGCCCAGCACCCGCGCCGCGCCCCACTACGGCCTTGGCGTTGACGCCCGTCCCGCCCAGCGGGCGCTGCGGCGTTCACCGAGCGCGCCGAAGCGCTACGTGGCGCTACAGGACGGCTCCGTGTTTGTCGACGCGACGTCGCCGCGCCGACAAACACCCGCATCACTTCTTCAGACTGCGTGGACTGACAATGTGATCCATCAACGTCTTTGCCATCACCTCCCAGCTGAGCGCATCGGCGAGTTGGCTCCTGATCTTGTGTGTGTAGGTGAACGCCGCCTGCGGGTCGTCAAGCACGCGTTTCATGGCGGCAGTCCAGTTCACGACATGCTGTGTGGGGTTGTCTGCGGTCTCGACGATCATCGGCGCAGCGATAAGACCGAGGTGATGCCGCAAAGCCTCGGCCGCACCACTTTTGTCGGTCAGCAACACCGGCGTGCCAAGGCCGATCGCTTCGTAGGCCACGAGGCCGAACGGTTCCACCCGCGACGGCATGATGCACAGCGTTGCCCGTCGGAGGCTGTGCTGGATCTGGTTGACGTCGCTGGTGAACGGACGCACGTCAACCCGGTCAGGGGCGAGACCAGCAGATCTGACGAGCCGTTCGCGGAGGTTGTCGCATCCGTTCTTCTCGGCACCGCGGATGAAGAGGGCTGGCTTCGGCCGGCCCGCTGGCACAGCGATCCTGGCTAGGGCCTTCGCGGCGATGTCGAGCCCCTTCAGTTCGACCTCGTCCGCCCTACCGAGGAGGACGACTGTCGGGTTGGGTGGCACCTCACGGTAGAGGTCCGCGCTGTTCGGGATATGTATGCCAGGGTCGAGTTGCAGGACTCGCATGCCGCCGAAGCCATCGTCTACGACACCTTGGGCATAGCGGGTTATCTTGGCGCCCACACCCGCCACCACGGTGGCGCTGGAGGCGATGGCCTGGGTCATCGCCTCCCTGTCCTCGATCCGCGATTGCGCGCCGAGCCGAGGCTTGTGCGGTTCTATCTCGGGTGGAATGGTGTGGATGAGGTGGGCCAAGGCCGCATCTTTGAAGAACTCGTTCACGTACGTCGCGGCGATCGGGCCGCTGATATGGTCGTGCCCGATCACGACATCCGGCTGAAAGTCCTGAACTTCCCGCGTGAGGAGGTAGATCATCGGTCCGGATGGCGTCTGCTTCGCGGTGACGAGTCGAACGCCTCGACGACGTGCGTCCTCTAATTCGCCTGGAGAAGCCGTCAGGACCAGACACATCACCTGGAAATCCAGTTTCACGAGCGATGAAGACAATTCGCGGTTCACCATGGAAATACCACCGTGAACAGGTATCCACTCGTCACACACAAGCAGTATGCGCAACTTCCTATTGTCGGCCGAGGTCAGCGACAAAGTCCTACAGCTCCTCGTTCTAGGAGACGACGGTCTCTCTTGGTTGCCTCACTGGTGGACCTTCCGTCAAAGTCGATGCCAGGAAGGGCGATGGCGACTCCGATTGTGCCGCATCGATCATTCGCCATGTGCGGCACCCTTGTGCACTCGCGCCGTGTCAAAAAAGGACGTTTTCGACAGAGTTTGACGACGATCGACAGAATTCGACACAGTTCGCTGATCGAGTCAGCGCTATGGGAGTGAGCCACAGGGCTCCACCTCCCTGCCGTTAGGATGGTGCACCACATCGCATGGAGGGACGCTGTCGAGTCATGGAAGAGCAGTTAGGCAAACAGGCGCCCTCAGGACGCCATGCGTTGCGGAAGGAGCATGCGCGGCAATCCGATCCGACTCTTCCTGTTGGTGGCATCAGCGACTCTGCCATCGATGGTTCCGAACAGCCTAGGAAGCTACTTATTCGAGAACTGCGAAGTATCATTGATGACCACGCTGACAGTGAAATTGATGTAGTTAGAAGAATATGTGCCGCCGACCTGCCGCAGAAACCGAACTGGGTATTCAGCAAGCCAAAGCATCTTTACTACATCCTTGACGAGAAGGATGGCAAAGGAACGCCCACGTGGGTGGATGTGGAAGCAATTATTCGAGTGTTGATCGACGATGTGGACGAGGCGGAAGTTCGCCGACAGAATCTCGCTGAACTGTGGCGACTCGCGAAGGGTCGACGACGGCTACCTCCTTACCCGGATCCGTTGGCGGCCAGCGCCCGCGTGACCGGACGCAAGGGAGGGAAACATCACAGCGACGATCCCACGCAGCAGTCACTCGGGCCAGTACTTCCCAGTCAGCATGTCGAGATGGAGCGCTCCATCGGCGAACAGCGAAACTCTCTCGAAACCGACAAGCTCATCGAGGGTAATGTCGAACTGGAGCAGTTGACCAGAGCATTGAAAAAAGCCCGCGAGGAACTGGCCCACGAAAAGTTCGAACGCGACAAGACCGAAGCCGCTCAGGCAGCTCGCATTGCACAGTTGCAGGCCGAGTTGGACGATGTCAGGTTGGCCGGATGGACACGGGAGCAACGGCAACAAGAGTCGCTGAAGTGGTACAGGTTCGCAGCGAAGAGCGGCGATCGCGCGGTTGAGCAGCTTCGCGACGCATTGCATCTCGCGAAAGACGCCGATTGGCAGAGTCGTGACCAATATGCCCACTCCATTGCCATGCTCGTCGCGCATATGGACGATTTGCACAGGTTGAAGCAACAGAAGTACTACGAGGTGACACCTGGTCTGCAGTTATCAGACGAGATGGAGGCTCTGATCAACGAACCAGACATCGACCGCCACGAACCAGCCACCGCCATGATCATTCGGTATCTGCGCACATTCCTTATCGCCAGATATCGGGTGCCGGTCGAACGACCAAAGATCCCGCAGGAAGACATCGACCGTGTTGTTCGCGCCGGTGGACTTCCATCAAAGGAGATGCTTCGGACGTTACTTATTAACCATGCGGTACTTCGTGATTCGTTCCCCCAGTTGTTGGCCATCGCCGAGAGGGCAGATCAGGACATTACGAAGAGTGGCGCGAACGACACGCGTTCTGAACTGGAGAGTCTCGCCGAACTGGCTTTCGACACCATTGCTATCCTCCACAGCCCTCGCAGGCAGTTGGACAAGCAAGACACCGACACCGCGGTGATACCCCTGCTAAGGGCCGACCCGTTCGTTGCCTGACTGTCGACCACATCGACGAGAGGACTGATCGGTCCGGCATGGCTTGCAGTCGAACTTAGTGCGCACGTCGTTCTCGTTCTGCTTGACGGATCCGTGCTGCCGAACCTGCTCTCCTACCAGTCGATATCCGGCCCCTCGTGCTGCACCAAGCGGCAAATCCACCACCACCTCGGGCTGATGTGACTCGGCTCGCCGATCATTCGTCACGCTGATGACAGACCTCGCGCCGTGCGATCCCTGCTCCCGCTGCAGCAGCTACCGGCTGCCCGGATCCACCTCGCTGTTCCACGCCAGCAGGCGGTGGTTGTGGCAGCACCGGGACTCTCTCATCCTGGTCGTTGTAGAAGGCTGTTGTCTTGAACTGAGGTCGCCATGGCTAACTCGCAACGTGCGGTACATCGCACGATTCTCGTGGTGGACGTTGAGCGGTTCGGGTCGCCGACCCGGACAGATCGCGATCGAGTCGCGGTTCGGTCTGGTCTCTACGGTGTGCTGACCGCCGCGTTGGCAGCGACATCGGTGGCGCTGTCCGACTGTGATCACCTGAACTGCGGTGACGGCGTGCTTGTGATTATTCCACCCGCGGTGCCGAAGAGCGTCCTCGTCGAGGCTCTGCCCGGCCAGTTGATCGTCGAACTCCGCGCGCACAACGAGATTAACGACTCCGCTCGGCGGATCCGGTTGCGGATGGCATTGCACGCCGGGGAGGTGCGGTACGACGACCACGGAGTCGTGGGAACGCCGATCAACCACGCTTTCCGGTTGCTGGACGCGGCGGTGTTCAAGGCCGCGTTCGCCCGGTCGGCGGGACCGCTGGGGGTGATCGCGTCGTCGTGGTTCTTCGATGACGTGGTGCGGCACAGCGACAAGTTCGCCGAGTACCGCCGCGTGCGGGTGAAGGTCAAGGAGACCGACGCGACCGCGTGGATGTGCCTGCAAGGTGGGGCACCGACGCCGCCGTCGCCGGCGGGTGCGTCGGCACCGCGTCAGCTGCCGCCCGCCGGTCGGCACTTCGTCGGTCGCGTGGACGAGTTGGACCGTCTCGGCGCGGTGCTCGACCAGCACGACGCCCCGACAGTGGTGATCACCGCGATCGCGGGCACCGCGGGCATCGGGAAGACGACGCTGGCGACCCGGTGGGCCAACACCGTCCATGGCCGGTTCCCGGATGGACAACTGCACGTCGACCTGCGGGGTTTCGACTCCCGCGCGCAGCTCGACCCCGCACAGGCACTGCACGGGTTCCTGGAGGCACTCGGTGTCGCACCGTCGGCGATCCCGGGCGAGTTGGGTGCGCGGTGCGCGCTGTACCGGAGCCTGCTCGCCGAGCGCCGGATGCTGGTCCTGCTCGACAACGCGCGATCGGCGGACCAGGTGCGGCCGCTGCTGCCTAACTCACCCACCTGCCTGGTGGTCATCACCAGCCGCAACCGACTGGACAGCCTGGTCGTCCGCGAAGGCGCACACCGGCTCGAGCTGGACACCCTGCCCTTCGAGGACTCGGTCCAGGTCCTCGCCTGCCGCATCTCACCAAGCCGGGTGGCCGCCGAACCGACAGCCGTCACACAGTTGGTGGAACAATGCGCCGGCCTGCCCCTCGCACTCAGCATCGTCGCGGCCCGGGCGGCGAACCAACCGAACTTGCCGCTGAGCCAGTTGGCCGGGCAGTTGCGCGACGAACGCGAACGCCTGGACGTGCTGAACCTCGGCGAACACGACCTCGACGTCCGGGCGGTGCTCTCCTGGTCCTACCAGGTGCTCTCCGAACCCGCCACGCGGCTGTTCCGCCTGCTGGGCGTGCATCCGGGGCCGGACATCGACCTGCTCGCCTGCGGTGCACTCGTCGAAGACGGCAAAGCCGGCCCGCTACTCACCGAACTCACGGCCGCCCACCTGCTCGAGGAACACCAACCAGGCCGCTACCGCTTCCACGACCTACTCCGCGTGTACGCCAAGGAGTGCGCCGAACGCGACGAGCCCGACCTCGACACCACCAAAGCACGCATCGCCGACTTCTACGTGGACACCGTGACCGTGGCCGATACCTACATCCAGCCATGGCGAGACGGCAAACGCCGTCCCACACCCTCGCCCGCGATGCCTCCATACCTGTCCAGCTACCACGACGCCATGGGATGGCTGGCACGGGAGAACGCGACCGTGCTCGCGGTTATGGACTTCGCCGCACGCAACGAACTCGCTTACCACGTGCGACGCCTGGCACGAGCGCTCAACACCTTCCTCAGTCGCAGCGGGCAACTCTTCGAACGCGCGGCTATACATCGCAAGGCACTGGACACGGCGACCGACAACCACACCCGACTGGCCGTGATGCCGTCGCTCGCGCGTGCCCTCGCTCGCCTGGGACGGCTCGACGAGGCCCAGCTCATCCTGGACGAGGCCGCCACCCTGCTGACCAGCACGGATACCGAGGCCTACGCCGCCGCCATCTACCACGGGTACGTCCTCGTGTTCGAACTGCGGGAGAACTACCGCGACGCGTTACGCCACGCCCTGCGCGTCCGGGAAATCACACGTAAGCAGCCGAATCCCGAGCCCCAAGCCAGCGCACTAAACTCTGTCGCGCGTCAACGCGCGTTCCTTGGCTCCCCGGCCGAGGCACTGCCTCTGAGCGAACAGGCACTCACCCTGTACCGGGAGCTCGGCCACCGAGAGGGCGAAGCCATGGCCCTGAACACCGTCGGTTACGTCCATCAACAACTACGCCAGTACCACCGCGCGATCGAGGCATACGAGCAATCGCTGGCGATAGACCGCGAGCTCAAGTCCCGATACTGGGAAGCGCGCACCCTGAACCAGGTTGGCGACGTGCATGCCCTCGTCGGTGTACGAGACAAAGCGCTGACGGCTTGGCAAGAGGCGATGGCGATATTCGACAACCTGCACCACCCGGACAGCGCCGATGTTCGAGCGAAGCTGGACGGGCTACAGAGATTGAAAGAACAGGGTTGAGTCACAGTTTGCCGGCCGCGTTGGGAAGGCCGCGCAGCCCGACCAGGAACGACACGCCTAGTGCCTCATCAAGGAACGTTGACGTTGTAATCGTGTCGCGTGGACATCCGGGCTGGTGATCGCGAGGCTTGCCGTGGAGGTGAGTCATGGCGCGTAGGCCTGAGGTGTTCGTGCGGGAACTGGAGCCGGAGGAAGCGCAGCGGCTGGTCAAGACACCAGGTCGGCGAAGGACCGGGTGCGGTTGCGGCGGGCCGGGGTGGTGCTGGCCTCGGTGCAGGGCCGGTCGGCGGGGGAGATCGCGGTGATGTTCGCCGCGTCGGAGGGTTATATGCGGGAGGTGATCCACGCGTTCAACGAGCAGGGGTTCGCGGCGTTGTCCCCAAAATGGAGGGGCGGCCGACCAGCTAAGTTCGGTCCGGCCGCCCGTGATCAGATCTGCCGCATCGCCGCCTGCAAGCCCACCGAACTGGGGTTGCCGTTCACAACCTGGAGCCTGACCAAGCTGGTCGACTACCTCGCCGAGCACGCATGGATCAAGGTGAGCACCGAGACCGTCCGGCAGATCTTGCGGAAGGCGGGTGTGTCCTGGCAGGCAACGAAGACCTGGAAGGCCAGCAAGGACCCGGACTTCGTGGCCAAGAAGAACCGCATCCTCGACCTCTACGACCACCCACCGCCGATGGACGGGTGATCTGCGTCGACGAGTTCGGGCCGCTGAACCTGCAACCGAGACCCGGGCACGGCTGGTTCCGCCGCGGCCAGCCGGCCAGGCGGCGTGCGACCTACACCCGCGCCAAAGGAGTGCGGCACATGTTCGCCGCGCTCGACCTCGCTTCTGGACAGATGTTCTATCGGTTCCGCGACCGCAAACGCTGGCCGCAGTTCCTCGACTTCTGCAAGCAACTACGCCGCCGCTTCCCGACCGGGAAGCTGTCTCTGGTCTGTGACAACTATGGCCCGCATACCAAGGCCGAGGTCCTGACCTGGTGCGCCGACCACGACATCGAGCTGGTCTACACGCCCACCAACGCATCGTGGTTGAACTGGATCGAGTGCGAGTTCACCGCGATCCGCTACTTCACCCTCGACGGCACCGACTACCCCACCCATGCCGCCCAGCAAGCCGCCATCGCCGGCTACATCCGCTGGCACAACCGCCACTGCCACCCCAAACGCCACTTCGCCGTCAACTCCAAGATCCGCCGCCCGGATTACCTACCCAACGTTGCTTGAGGCGGCACTAGGACACCTTTGTTCGGTTGACGTCCAGAACCTGCACCCCTTGTTGTCGTCGGCGCCGCGTCCGTCTCGCACCGGGCGGTCGCACCTTCCCCCAGTGCCGTGTACGTCGACGTAACGGATCCGCACCCGTAGATCCACCATAGGCTCCCGTGTGCGGCCATTCGCGGGCGGCTGACGCGGCGTGGCTCGTCGCGTACTGGCCGGGAACGTGCTATCGCTGTGAGTAGAGGAGGAGATGGCCGATCCTTAGTCGAGTTCGGGTCGCGCTGGGCCTGGTCGGTGTTGCTGCCGGAACCGCCTGGGCCGTTGGCGGCGTACACACTCTTGTCACCGTCGGCGCGGCAGTGCTCAAGGTGGTGCCTGCCGTCGCGATCGCGGCGGGGGTTCTGTTGGTTGTGCGAGCTGTTGTCCCACATGGCGCGATCGCTGGACCACTCGTATTGATCGTTGGCGGTTCGCTCGCGCTCGCAGCTCAGCTAGGCTGGCTGACGGTCGGCGTGTGGGACGCGATCGGCCCCACGGCGCTGGTGGCCGGAGGTGTTGTGATCGCCATGAGCAGACGTTCGCGGCCGGATCCCATGGCAGCCATCGTGACTCGTCACTGGTCAGTTTTCCTGCCCAACAAGCATGCGATACGGGAGACCGCGCCGCACAAGCTGATTCTCCGGTGCGTGCTCGGCGACCTCCTTCTCGATCTCAGCGACGCCGACTATCCGGGTTCGGCTGGTATGGTCACTGTCGATGTCACGGTGCTGGCTGGCTGGGTTGAGTTGCGCGTACCTCATGACTGGGAGGTGCTGGCCGGACGGGTCGACCTCACCGCCGGAGTGCGTTTCGTCGGAGACGTGAACTCCGAGTCGACCGAGGTCGATGACGACCTCGGTGATTCCGACGAGCCTGAGGACACCGAAGCCAGAAGACATCGCGTGGTTCTCAATGTCCAGGGCTGGGCGTCTCGGGTGATCGTGAGCCGGGCTCACTCGCCGGACTCGTCCTTACCCGGCGCAGAGCCCCCGGCCTCTTCCTGAGCTGTTACTGGAGTCGGGTGGCAGTAGGAGAGGTCGTTGCTCAGTTCGTGCTCGACGAGGCACTCCCGCTCTTGGAAAAACCGCGAAAGCGAGATATTGAAACACCATTCGTCGCCCGGCGTTTCTGGGAGCTTGTAGTGCAGGGCGGTTAACATGTCAAAACGGTGCAGGTCGACTGCGGTGGCCTGTAACTGACCCTGTTCCTTGGCGACGAGGATGGCGCCTCGATAAGCGACGGTGGACAGAACCGCAGCAGTAACCGGAACGAGGAACCAAAAACCACCATTGCTGATGAATGGCACCGAGGACGCCGCTGCCAGTGCGAGGCTGATACACATCGCAGCAGACGTGTCAAGCAGGTCGAGATTCCGGCTGTTCTCCGCGTCCAACTTGTTCGAGAGGGTTGGCCACAGTCGGTACGCCACTGTCTCGAACCGCAAACCGTACCGGTCGCCTGCCGTGTCTTCACCGTCCCGAAGGACGTTGCCCAGCAGGGTCGGCATCAACCGGTCGTCGTCATCGTCATATTGCTCAGGTCGATGCTGGGGGTAGTGCCGCTGCGTTGTCGCCGCTCGGGCCTTGGATGACGCGATCCTACGTCGGCGTCGTTGTCGTTCGGCTACATCCCGGAGCGCTTGACCCGCCGGCCCGCTGCCCGGTGTGAAATCCTCAATCACCTGCGCCGTATGGAGTATGCGCCGATGCCGCTCAATGGCCAAGTCGGCAACCTGACGGGCGCCGGGCCAGTTCGGCCAGTAGCCCTCGAGGAACTGCACGAGAGCCGCTTGGAAAGGTCGCAGCAGAACCGCAAGTACGAAGATGCCGAATATCGCGATGATCGCCCAACCAGGGTTGGCGAGACTTGTCATGACTTGGCCGATATCGCGCGGGGTTCCGGCGTAGAGACCTGCGGTCGCAGAGACGGCCCAGAAGCCTACCAAAAAGGTTGCCGGCATCAAGTTGACGAGACTGAACCTCGCGCCGCCGACGGCCTTGATCGCGGATTGCGTGACCCCGCTGAACAAGCCCGCTCACCCCTGACGACGTCGTCTGATGAGTTTCGTCTCGCCGTTACATCGATTACAGGGCGGTGGAGGGTTCTCCGAGCGCATGCGAGTGACGATGTGGCCGCAATTCTGGCATTTGTAGCGTTTTCTCTTGGGCGCTGGACCATCTTTGAAGCGACCCATACTATGGTCGCTCGGCTTGGCAAGGAAGGCGACAGCGAGTAGGGCGGCGATACCCAGGACGGTCACTCGGCCTGCCATGACCACCTCCCAGATGTCGCGAAGACACACCCAGTATGAACCCCGCGCTCGCCTGACGTAACCCATGAGGCATTGCGAGAAGTCATGCGCCCATGGTTGCCGCGTTAGTAGATGGTGTAAGCGATGATCCCGGCTTGGGCTTCCACAGACGTCTCGCGTCCGTGTAGCCAGTACGGTAGGCGCTTGCCTGGAACGACGCGTTGTCGAGGAACGCGACAAGACGCGGGCACCTCTCTGGGACGGTCAGGAGCGCCCATATTGACACCGGAGCTCTCAGATCCTCGCTGAGGGCGGTTCCCGTCGGCTTGCCGACGGCGAGGTATTGTTCCGTCTGTTCGGTTGCTGCCATCGGAGGTTGCCTTCGAGTGGCGTAGTCGACAGCCGGAACGGATCGCGGTGCCAGTACCAGCCGTTGCGCAGCACGAGCGTGGGGATGTCGGTGTAGTGGATGTCGTGCTCCTGTGTCAGGGGCTGCAACTGGTGCCAGTCGGTCGGCCCGAGTGCCAGGTGGGCGCGCAGTGCTTGCTCGATGTGGGGGTCTACTGGCCGGTTCTGCAAGTCCTCAGGCGTCTGGCCGCGGTCTGTGGTGGCGATGAAACCCCACCCGAGCGCCTGACAGAATTCGGTGGCGGCCTTGAACTTGACGACGTTTTCGTACAGGGCGAACTCGTCGATCCGTGCTTTCACCTCGACCAGTAGCCGGCGTCCGTCACGAAGGTCCACGAGCAGGTCGGGGTAGTAGTCGTGGCGGTGCCCGTAGAGCGTGTAGGAGATTCTGACGGGCTGTTCGCAGTAGGAGGCCACGAGATCATCCGAAGCGTCCAGCAGCTGGATGACTCGTAGCTCTGCCCCGGAGTCGTAGCCGATTTCACGTCCGAACCGGCTGGACATCCAGCGCCCGGACTTACCTCGTTCATCTCCCTTGTTGGGCGGGCGCAGCGGGCTCACGTCGTCGCCGCCGGCCGGTTCCACCTGGCCCGGTGGCCATGTCGCCTTGTCCACCAGTTGCTGGACCTTGGCGGTCAGCTTGCCGCGCCTCCTCTCTTCGCGAAGCAGTTCCTGGTAGCGCCGGGTGCGTTCCTTGTGGTGCTCGTCCACTGCGACCACCAGATGGCGGCTGTCTGCTGCGCTCAACCCGCACAGGCTCGCCACCAGGGTCACCGCTACCTCTCGTGGCCCGGTCGGCGTGGCCAGCTCGACGAAGGACAACACGAGTTCGGGGTCGAGTCCTGCCTTCGCCGTGCTCAATGCGGCAAGCAACGTGTCGTGGACGTGATGCCAACAGTGCCGCACCCCAATGTTCTGCGTCACTCGTGCATGCGTGAGTGCCCTGGCTTGGATCTGGTGGATGCGCTCCCTACTCAGACCGAACCGCTGCGCGATCGCGTCGAGAGTCATCGCCAGGCCCATCAGGCCGAGACGCAACCGCATGATCTCGCGGTCCCGCTTCTTGGACTGCTGCAGGCCAGCCAGCAGCAACTCGACAGCGGTATGCCGCGCCTGCTCGTCGCCTCTGCGGATCTTATCAGCGGTGATGCCGAGCCCTTCGATGCCGGGCCAGTCGCATTCCAGCACCCAGCTGGCGAGGTTGAGTTCTCCGTGCGAACGCAGCACCGTCAGCCCAGCCTCGCGGAGGCGGAGGTCGTCGGTTCCGGCGAGTACATCCAGCTCCTCGCTCGAGGAGCCCTGCGGCGCTTGCTCGTCACCAGTTCCGGCCAATGACGACCAGATCGTGATGACCTCACGTCGGCGCCTGATCGTGGCCGGCCGCACTCGCGCCGGGGTCCAGCCGGCGTCTTCGCCTTGGACCTCCGCAGCCTGTTCCGCGGGGTCACTCAATGCGGGATTCCCATTCACTGCTGCGGAGTCCGCATGTTCGACCGCCCAGCCAAGAGTCCTGGTATGCCCTTTGCATAGTTCTGATCGCGCCCACTCGAACAGCGCTTCATTGCTTGGAAACTCTTGATCGGGCGCCAGCAACTTCTCAAGTCGTGCGCAGATCGCGCCTGGTGAGCGCATATGGCGGGCAGCGATCTCCTGCAGAGAGCTGTCTCCGCGGAGCTCGTCAAGCAACATGTCCTGCTCAGCCGATGTCCACCGCTGGTTCCTTCGCACTGGTCGCACACTGCCCCCCATCGTGTCCACAGAACAACGGCGCAGAAGATATAAGAAATGCCCTCGCGGGGTCAGTCCTCGGACAGTGGAAATCCTCACAACCAGCGCGTGTTTCGCAGCAGCAAGGAAGCAAGATGTTAGACGTTTGACGGCGGCCGCTGGTCGGGTGGCACCGGTGTAGTGACCGATGGGTCAACGCGGATGACCGCACCGGTGTAGGGAGCGTTGATCATGTGGGTGGGTGAGATGGCGATGCCGACATGGCTGATGCGCCCGGAACGGTTGCGGTAGAAGACGAGGTCGCCGGGTAGAAGTGGGGTTCCGGCGGGAAGGCGGGGGCCGGCGTTGTATTGGGTTTGGACGGTGCGGGGATGGTGATGCCGGCAGCTTGGTAGGCGGCACGGGTGAGGCCGGAGCAGTCGAATCCACCTTCGTGCATGCCGTCGCCACCCCATTGATAGGGCAGACCGAGCTGCTCATGGGCGTGGTTCACGGCAATCAGCGCCGCCTGTGTGGGAGGTAACTGGTCAGGTCGCTGTGTGAGGGTTTAGCTGGTTGTGGGCATCCAGGGGTGGCCCGCGGTGAACGTGACGAGGACTTCGAAGAAGTGTTTGCCGTGTTTCGCGGCGGTGGAGAGGTAGCTGCGGATCGCGGCGGAATTGTCGGGCTCCGGTGAGGGTTCGCAGACATCCGGACACTTTCTGCCGGAGCTTGATCATGCGGATGTCGCGTTCGGATCCGTTGTTGTCAGCGGGTATTCGCCAGTCCTGGGTGAAGCGGAGGTAGTCGCCTTGGCGGTCAAGCAGTCGGTGGGCAAGCGCGTTGTGCTTCTGCATGATCTTGGTGGTGCGTGCGGCGGTCTGGTTGACACCGATCTGCACGGCCGAGTGGTAGAACACAATCTGCTGGCCGAGGGCGTCGGGGTCGATGGTGTCAGCGCCGGCCATGATTGCGTCGTCGACGAGTTTCTGCATGGCGACGAGCGCGTCAGCAGCTTGAGTGGCCCAGCACCACTCGGCGTCCGGGTCGGCGGTGTCGGCGACGGCCTGGAGTTCCCGTAGGGCGTGCGCGCAACACAGTTGGTGGTCGGCGTTGACGTAGGTGTCGTAGGGCGCCCAGGCGTCGTGCACCGCCACTCCGCGGAAGCGGGCGAGGACTCCGGCGTGGTCCATGCCCTCCGTACCGCGGTTGGGGTGGCAGGTGATCAGGGTGTAGCGGTCGGTGCGGGCGCAGTGCACTCAGTGCAGTTCACCGGCCACGCGCAGGCCGGTCTCGTCGAACCCGGCCACCCCGGACTCGGCGATCCGATCCGCGACCACATCCAGGAACTCGTCCAGCCCAGCGGCTGCCCGGCGCGTCACCGCGGCCACGGTGCCCTCGGAGACCGGAGTGCCGAACAACTCGGCCAACGCCTGCGCGGTGCGTTTCTTGGACAGGAACTGGTGAGGTCGGCCCGGGCGCCTGCCGATGTTCCCATCGGTGGGTTTCCCCGGGCCGCGCTCCCGAACCCGGCGTGCGAGTCGTCCCCGGCACCGGGCTCTCCGCATGTCCCATTCGACGCGGTGTGGGTTCCTCATCCCGCTGTTGGCCATGGTGTGGGGATGGCCGTTCCCCGGTAGCGGTACCGCGTGGTGTGCACTTCGCTGGGTTGAACAACCGTCGGCTGTTCGTGGTCGGCCACCAGCCGTGGCTGAAGTAGCGGCGCTTGAGGCGTTTCTACCCGATCCGTCGATGTTTCCGTTGCAGCCATCGGACTACCTGACGCCAAACGAACATGGTCAGGTAGCCGAAGGTTTTGCTGGAAACCCCGGGTCGGAAGTGGTTGCACCATCCCCGCAGGATCCGGTTGAGCTGGATCAGCAGGGTGTCCAGCGACTGGTTCGTGTCCCATTCCCGGCACTTTGTTTTGACCTTGGCTTTGATGGCGTGCAACGCCTTCTTGGCCGGGTAGGTGTAGACACAGTACCGGCCTGTGCCCCGGTTGCGATGCCGCTGGATACGCCATCCCAGGAAATCGAGGCCCTCGTTGATGTGGGTGATCAGAGTCTTTTCCGGCGAGAGCCGTAAGCCCATCGTGGACAAGATCTCCGCTGCCTCCGCTCACAACGCTTCGGCGTCAGTCTGAGTGCCGGCCACGGCCAGCACCCAGTCGTCGGCGAACCGGATCAGTCGGTAGTTCGGCAGGCCGGCACGACGCCGTTTCCACCGCTCATAGGTGGTGGTGTTGGGCCCGCCCGGCCCGCGAGCGATGTGCTCGTCCAGGACGGACAGGGCCACGTTGCTGAGCAGTGGGGACAGGATCGACTCCTGCGGAGTACCGGTGTCGGTGTTCTTCAGTTCGCGATCCTCGGCGAGGATCCCGGCCTTCAGGAATGCCTTCACTAACGTCAAGACGCGTTTGTCCCCGACGCGGTTCCGCACTCGCTCCGTGAGAGCGACATGCGAAATTTCGTCGAAGCAGGCTTTGATGTCACCTTCCACGACCCATTCGTAAGAACGGGACGTCAGGTAGCGCACCTCGGCCACCGCGTCATGAGTTCGGCGTTTCGGACGGAACCCATACTAGCATGGGAGGAAATCCGCCTCGAAAATCGGCTCCAGCACCAGTTTCAGGGATGCTTGGACCACCCGGTCGGTGACAGTCGCGATCCCCAGGCGACGTTTCTTGCCGCCCGCTTTCGGGATCATGCGCTCCCGCACCGGCAGCGGACGGAAGCTGTGGGCCTTCAACGAGTCCCGCAGCCGGTCGAGGAACACCTCGACCCCTTGCCCGGCCTCAATGGAGTAGGCGGTGGCTCCGTCCACCCCAGCCGAACGCGCACCCCTGTTGGTCCGCACCCGATCCCACGCCACCAGAAAGAACGCAGGATCGCAGACGAGGTTGTAGAGATCATCGAACCGGCGATGAGGACCATCAATGGCCCAACGGTGCAGCTTGGTCTGGATCCCCAGTACCGTCGCTCCGCCCGATACAGAGCGGCCTCCAGCTCATCGGTATTCACCAATGATCTCCTGGCATTCCAGCCTCCTCGCTGCCGACATGCTGGCCTCCTTCCCCATGCACCGGGCTCTCCCCGGCTCGGAGTACTACGAGGCCTCCGCCCCACCCGCGGTCCTCGGTCGGCGACGGACCTGCCCACCCCACGCGACGGCTTCGCGTCGGGCCGGGCAACCACAGGCGGTTCCCGTGTTCACCGTGTCATCGGTCGGCCAGGTCGGCGTCCAGCTCTACCCCGGCAGCCTCGCCACGCCTACGCCGCAGACCTTCGACGTGGCCTCCCCACCGACGTTGGTTCTCGGCTTCGGAGTTGACCCCACAACTCGACTCGGGGTCACGCACTGCTGACCGGCCCATATCCGCCAGATTGGAGCCGGCGCCTGTCTTACGGGGCTTCCACCACTGATTCGCTTGCGCTACGCCTTCCTTCTGACCTTGCTAGCCGAACCCGCACCGGTACGGCCTCACCGACGGCGACGAGGCCTCAGTGTTCCGTCGTCTGCAACAAACGGCACTGGCATACGAGATGCGGACGGACAGCACTGCCTGCCGCTCTCGTTGGCCGCCTTACTCGAGGTCTACGGAGGGTGCGTATCTAGCTCTTGTTCTTTCGGCGATCGACATAACGATTGATAGGAACCCAGATTCCCAGCGCGATGAACCCGGAAGCCAGCAGCCACAGCACCTTGAACAACTTGTCGGCAATAAGCAGCTGGCCAGCGGTCCCGATGACAATGAAGGTCAGGATAGGAAACACGGTTTGCCGCCAGATGTTGTTCGTGGGCGGTTCTCCCAGGTTCCGCGACATGCTGACCTCATTTCCGCTTAGAATCAAAATACCCGCTCACAGCTCCAGCGCCGCAGCCGGCGATAAAACCCCAACCCCAGTTCACCGGTCCGCCAGTCTTGGCCGCGATGATACCAGCCACACCCCAGGTGAGGCACCCGCGAATATGGGGCGATCGCCAAAGAAGGCGAGCAAAAGCGAAAGGAACGTTTCGCACCCACCGAACCACCCTTCCTGTCAGTCTCAGGGCTTTCCCTACGAGCGCCGAGCCCGCTCGTAGCCACCGCTGGCCGACCCTCTTCAGCCAGCTCCACCATTTGCCGTCGAGGTCGGTGCGGTTGATGGGGTCGGCGTTGGTGTAGTCGTAGTCGTTGGCGGAGCCGCCGTCGACGGGGTCGACGGAGAGGAAGCGGCCGAGGGCGGGGCTGTAGGGGCGGGCGCCCATTTGGACGAGGGCGAGGGCTCCTGCGTGTTCGTAGGGGCGTTGGTGTTGGCCGAGCCAGCCGTTGTCCATCTGGCCTGGTTGGTTGTCCGGGAGGCTGTCAGAGTCGACGGCGCCGGTCGGGGCGAGTGGTTCGCCGAACGGGGTGTAGGCGCGGAGCGGGCCGGTCTGATGGCCGGTGGGGTCGGTGGTGAGGCAGAGGTCGCCGTGGACGTTGGGGTGGTCCCATGTCTGCTGGGTGCCGGTGGTGTAGAGGACGCCGCCGGGCAGGGCGATGGTGCGGGTGAGGATGCGTTTGTCGGCGGCAAGGGCGAGATCGGCGGTGTCGCCGTCTGCGGTGTAGGAGTAGAGAACGGCGGTGGTGGTGTCGCCGGTGGTGGCGTCGCGGCGGATGATGCGGTCGGTGGCGTCGCGGATGTAGGTGATGGTGGCTGGGTCGGTGCCGGTGGTGCGGGCGCCGGTGTTGCGGTCGGCGCCGTCCCAGGTGAGGGTGGTAGTGGCGCCGCCGGTGGTCCAGCTGGTGGTGTTGCCGTGGGTGTCGTAGGTGATGCCGGTGGATGGGGTGGTGCCGGTGGTGGCGAGGATCCGGTCTGCGGTGTCGTAGCAGTAGCCGGTTTCGGTGGTGCCCGAGGTGGTTTCGTCGAGGAGGCGGACGCGGTTGGTGTTGGAGCCGGCGTTGGCCTGGGTGCCGGTGGGGCAGCCGGTGGGGGCGGTGCTGGTGAAGTCGTAAGTGTAGTGATGACCTGGCACCCACGCTTCGATGAGCCGACCAGTCGCGTCGTAGCGGTAGTTGGGTGCGTTGGGGCGTGCGTCGGCACCGGCGAGTGTCTCGTTGGTGATGATGCCGCTGCGGGTGCGGGACACCGCGGACACCACTGAGATGTTGTCGCTGGTGCGCCAGGTCAGGCTCGTGAGCTGGCCCGCGGCGTCCTTGCTGATCGCGGACAGGGAGGTGCCGTTGGCGTAGGTGACGGTGGTGAGTTCGCCGGCGGTGTCGTAGGTGGCGGTGGCGAGCAGGGTGTTGTTGAGGGTGTGGGTGAGGACGCGGCCGGCGTCGTCGTAGGTGTAGATGGTGGTTTGGGGTGGGTCGGCGGGGTTGGGTGGGGTGATGGTTTCGGTGGTGACGCGGCCGGGTTGGTCGTAGGTGGTGTCGGTGCGGGTGCCGTGGGTGTCGGTGTAGGACACGGTGCGGCCGAGCAGGTCGACGCGGGTGGTGATCGTGCCGGTGGGATCGGTCACGGCGGTGGTGAGTGGGTCGCCGCCGACGGCGTAGTTGGTGGTGACGGTCCGGGCCGCGCCGGTGGCGGAGGCGGGGTAGGTCTTCTTCACGACGCGGTCGCGGTGGTCGTAGGTGATACAGGTGCGGTCGCCGTTGATGGTGCTGGCGATGACACGGCCGGAGGAGTCGTAGACCTGCTCCTCCACCCGCGCTGGGCCGGTGGCGGGTGTCGCTGTTGTGGTGCTGCGGAGCATCCCGCCCTGCGTGGCCGACCCGCTGCTGGTGTCGCACGGGTTGAGGACGACCACGTTCTCGGCCCAGTAGGCGTAGGTGGTGGACGCCCCGGTGGGCAGGGTCTTCGTGGTGTTGCGCAGATAGCCGGTACCGGGGGTCTCGTAGCCGCTGCGGGAGGTCAGCCGCACCGTGCCGTCACCGGTCGTGGTGGAGGTGGCTAGCCCGTATACCGGGTCCAGGCCGTTCTCGTCGTACCGGGTTGTGGTGACCCTGTCCGGCACCCCGTCCGAGGGTGCCTCGGCGGTGCGGGTCGAGGTGGTCAGGCCATAGCGGGGGTGCAGGTACTGGCCGGGGACGTGTTCGTAGGTCCCGGCGGGGGTGGTCCAGTTGAGGTGGAGTTGGCCAGGGCCGCCGCCGTTGAAGTGGTCGACGCGGATGCGGTGGATCGAGCCGGCAGTGGTGTTGGTGTAGGTGCCGCGGGCCGGGCGGGATGGCTCAAGCAGCCAGGAGTCGACGACGAGCTGGTCGTCGATCCACAGCCGGGCGCCGTTGTCGACATGCACTTCCATCGTGTAGTTACCAGTCGCCGGGAACTGGATCTCGCCCGTGAGCCGGATACCGAAGGTGCCGGCGGGGATACCCGGTGCTGGTGGTGTGGTGCCGTCCCAGTCGGCGAACATCTGCCCGTCGGCGCGGCCGAACCCGGTCGCGTACACCTTGGGTGCGCCGGCGAGGCTGGTGTTGTCGTAGTAGGCCACCGACAACCCGACCATGCCCTCGTCGTAGCCGGTATGGGTATGCGGCACCGTGCTCGCGCACGCGGACGTGGGCAGTTGCCCGGTGAAGCAGGACGCCGGGGCGGGGCCGTACTGGTCGACGGGCCGGTCGGCGTGATTATAGACGGTGGTCGACATGCGGCCGGCCGGGTCGGTCGAAGTCAGTTGCAGGTCCTTGTCGTTCCAGGTCTGCGAGCTGGTCCTACCGGTGGCGTCCGTGGTGGACAGCAGGCGCCAGGCATCGTCGTAGGTGACCTTGGTGAAGAACCCGGTCGCCGGGGACAGGCCGGCCACGTCCACGAAGGACTGCTTGTTGGCCGGGTCGTACCGGTAGCCGTGGCGTGGCCGGGATTGTCCTGGTCGGGGTACGGGAGCGGTGATCGAGGTGGCGATGGTGCCGCCGGTGTCATAGCCGACCTGCCAGGTGGAGTCGTCGTTGTCGCGGGTGGTCGGGTCCACGGCGACCCAGTCGTTGGCGAGGCTATCGCGCATCACGGTCAGCATGCCGGTGGCGTTGTAGCTGTAGTCGGTGATCTCCGAGCCCGGGTCCTCGATCCGGAACAGCTGCCCCTGCCTGTACCAGAGCCGGGTCTGGGTGCCGTCCCAGTAGACGATCCGGCACAGCATCTGGCTCGGCGGTGACGAATCCGCACCAGCCGGTGGAGTCGTGCCGCCGTAGCAGTCGTCACCAGACCGGTCGTAGTACAGGCGATGCGACCGCCCCGAGACCGGGTCCTTGATCTCCCGCAGCCGTGACGGGGAGCCGTCGTAGAGGTTCTGCAACGCGGCCGGCTTGCGCGAGTCCAGCGACGTGGACAGGGTTTCCAGCTTGCCGTCCGCTCCGAACACGTACACGTCCGAACCCTCGGTCAGGGTGACCCGGCCACCGGTGTCCAGGGCCAGGACGCCGTCCTCACCGTCGGGCGCACTGTAACCGCCGGCGGACTTCTTGGTCCACGTGTGCTTGGCGCCGGTGGCGTCGGTCACCACGATCGTCTGATCGGTCACCTGGGCTTGCGTGTAGTTCAGGCCAGTGCCGTCCAGGTCCGCCGACAGCGTCCAGCCGCGCGGCAGGGTCGGGCTGTCGGTGGTGCGCAGCCAGTCTGCCGGCACGATCTGCGACGGCACCGCGCCGTCCGTAGTCTGGACGAACAGCCGCAGATAGGACGGGCCAGTCGCCTCCGCGAGCTCCACCTTGATCGGCACCCGCTGATGCGCGGTCAACGCCTTCCCGGTGGCCTGGGTCCAGTTGACATCGCTGCAACAACCCGTGTTGTACACCAACTGGTTGTCGACCCACACCTTCAACGAATCGTCATGCACACCAGCGAACTGGTACGTGCCGGTGACCGACGGATCGAAGTACCCCTCCCAGCGGACCACGAACCAGTCCGGCTCCAACACCGGCGCATACGGCGATCCCGTGCCGAAGTCCACGTTCACCTGCGGCTCGGTCCGCACCAACGCCGGCTGCTGACCATCGGCGATATTCCCGTTGTGCGACAGGTCGGTGAAGTACGAGGTCCGTAGTCCCTTGGCGTCCTGCTGCTGGGAGTTGTAGCTGAACGTCAACCCAGCGGTCCCGCCGACCGTGGTGAACGTCGGCGACGCCTGCGAGGTCATCACGTTCCCGTTGGCCAGGTTCACCGTCACCGGACCAAGACCGTCCGAGGGTGCCGGCCCCTTGGCGCCGACGCGCTGGTCCACCCGGAAATGCCCCACGTACGGCTGGGTGACCATGGTGATGCCGCTGTAGGTGCTTGCCTGCCAGGTGTACGCGACCCCGTCCTGCAACACACCCGACGGTATCGTCCATCGTGGACTGGATTGGCAGCCGGACTCGACCACCACACCCGACTTCCCATCGTTGCCCGTGGCCACCCGGAAGCAGTACCGCACCACGTCACGAAGATCGTCGTCCGCGACCGGGTTTACCGCCAGCGTCGGCGTCAGCGTGGTCTGCACACTGTTGTCCGGCGGCGCGATCTGGACCGGCGCCGGCGGTGCGTGCCCGAGATCCACCGTCAACGTCACGGCCAGGTTCTTGTACGTCCACACATTCGCGATCTCCGCACCCACCAGCATGAAGTACGGGCGGTTGTCACGGTTGGCCACCGCCGTCGCGATGTCCTGGGTCAGCCGGGCATCCGAGAAACTACCGACCTGGCCGACGAACGCACTCGCCAACGGCGCACCCACGCCGTTGAAGTCCAGCGCCGTGGCGTGATACAAGTCCGCGTTGTAGGTCTTGTCCACCCCCACCGGCGTCCGCGTGTTACTCACGTCCATCCGCGCCCCGACGACCGTCTGCCCGAACATCGACGAGTAGTCGAAGTGGAAGACACTGCGCCACACCGCACCACCGTCAAGCGGGTTACCGATCTTCAGACCACAGTTCGTGCACGTCCCCCCATCGGACTTGTACGAGATCGAATGGTCGTCGCCCGTAGCGAAGGTCGGGTCCACACTCACCGGATACACCCGCGCCGGGTCCCGCAGCCATGCCTCGTCCACCGACACCGTCAGAACCCAGCCATCCCCGACCGGCTCAAGCTCGTAACGGCCGTCCGTCATCGCTGGCGGGCGCTCAGCCGAACCCGAAGAATCCCACGTCACGATCGGCGGCATCACCACCACCGTCTTGCCAGCAGCATCGGTGAACGCGACGGAACCGTCGCCGGCCACCCGCGGCGTCAAGCCGTCCGTACCCAATTCGAACCGCCAGGAGGAGCGGCCCTTCTCCGGAGCCTTCCGCAGCACGATGGTTTCTTTCACCGCTCCTGCGGTGACCTCGTACCCCAGGTCGGTGTTCGGGAACACGCCGGTGTAGCCCACCTTGCTGCCCGACGCACGAGCCGCACTGCTCGCGGCATGCTCAAGACCCAGCCAGGCACGCTTGCCACCCACATCCACAGACAACAACTTCGCGTCGTCGGCACGCCCACCCAACGACGCGTTCAACGGATGCCGCTTCACCTCGAGGCGCCCGTTCTTCCTGGTCAGACCCGTGTCCACGGGATGCCACGCACCTGCGGAATCCTTGACGTTCAACGGCTCACTCGACTGACGCACCGTCCGAGTACCGTCCGGATTCTCGAACTCCGTCGCGAACATCGACCGCGACACCGGATCCGACCGCTCAGCGTCGAAATGACTCGCATCCCTCACCTCAAACGGACTGAAATCCGCGCCCGGATCCGCCGGCGCCGTCGCCTGCGGCGCAGGCGACACACCCGGCAACAGCGGCACATCCCGCGGATCCACCGCACGCGACGGCACCTCCGCCGACACAGGAGTCACCGCTTCCACAACGGATAGAGCAAGCCCAACCATCAACGCCAGCACCAAAACCCTGAATCGATGCGCGCGCACGCCAAAACGAGCGAAGAACACCACAACCCCCAGAAGGGCTCGCGCGGAACCCCGACTCCCCGCAAGGCCAGAAAGAATCTCGATCAACAATCCCGGACAACACCGGCAATTGTCACTCCCCCGAACGACGCAATCACGCCATGTGGTTACCACTAGCCCAGACGGGTGACATACGCGAAGGTTTGGCCTACGTTAGAACAATTGCAATTGCCGGATTTGTCCCGAAGGTTTCACTGGCCTGAACCAAGGCCGCCGACGAGATCCTCGACGCACTTGCCACCTACTACCAACAAATCACGACCCAAGACACCAGAGCCTGGCTCAGCTCTTCTTCGCGCGCGTCCGTCGCTTCGGGGCGGCCTTGGCGGTCGCCTTCGCCTTGGTCTCGGCCTGGGCCTCCTTGTAGGCCTCGACCACGTGCGATGGGATGCGGCCGCGGCCGGCGAGCTCGTAGCCGTTCTCCAGGGCC
>Ga0081539_10000611_pt1 | contig 72352 bp, 58 predicted proteins | sample TabmetS4T2R2_FD_71023 | JGI IMG/M metagenome (GOLD analysis project Ga0081539, IMG submission 71023) | Tabebuia heterophylla rhizosphere microbial communities from the University of Puerto Rico - S4T2R2 | ecosystem: Host-associated > Plants > Roots > Rhizosphere ...
TTGCGGGCAATTTCACACTGACTTGTCTCCTGCTTTCGTCATCGATTGGAGATACCAAAGGCCCCCAAACCGCAGCAAAAATGACCCTTCACAGTATGTTATTAGTCAGGTATTAACCAAAAACGACTTTTTCAGGGACGACTATCATAGGCAAACTGATGCAGATTGTTTTTCGGATCACGCATGCTCGTGAGCAGACCGTTCGATGTGTAGCTAAACTGATAAGCCTCGCCCGCAGGATTGATGATACTGGCAAGGAAACCATTCGAGTCTACGGAAACCGTTGTACGCTGACCAAAGGGACCGACAATCGTCGTTGCATTCCCGCTGCCGTTACGCTCAATAGTGGTGACGTTATTTATTGCCATCAATGATTTGCGTGAGATGCCCAACGGCATCGTACTGAAACTGGTAGAGAACCGCACCAGTCAGGGTATTCAAGGTTTTGAGATGACGTCCCGCCCCATCGAAAATGTAGAGCGCCGCACCATCTTCAGAGGCAATAGCGGTCTGGCCAAGTGAGAATCCCGGCAAGAGCGGTCGCACCTGGCGAATCTGGTTAAAGTCAGTAGTGTACAGGAAATTGTCTGGCCCCAACGCAGTAGCGGCTAGACCGAAGAACGAGACTCGAGTTGCTGGACTATCATCTCCGCTACACGCACCGAACTGGTTCGGGGAGCACGCTAGTCCATTGCCTGCGACAGTCGAAATGATTCCCACAGGATTTACTTTACGGGCACGATTGGCATCTGCAATGTAGAATTGACCGCTTCGTTCCACGGCAACCTTAAAGGGTTGCACTCCGGCCTCAAGCGCGACGCCACCATCACCACTAGAAGTGCCATCTCCGTTTCCTGCCACGGTAGTGATGATCCCGTCTGGGCCGACGCGCCGGACACGACCATTCCCAAGGTCTGCAATGTAGAGCGAACCATCTGCGCCGACAGTAACACTTTGAGGAAAACGTAGACGTGCTTGAGTGGCGGGGCCACCGTCGCCACTGAAACCACCTGGCTGACTGTTTCCGCTCCCTGCCACGGTGGTGATTGTGCCGTCTGGAGAGACTCGGCGAATGCGATGAGAACCTTGATCTGCGATATAGAGTGAACCATCAGGTCCGACCGCAATCCCCTGCGGGTTGTTTAAGGTCGCTTGTGTTGCCAGTCCACCATCACCAATACAGGAGGAAAATGGCGTGCAGGGCGGTTGGCCATTCCCAGCTACGGTGGTGATAATACCATTGGTACTGATCTTCCGAATCCGACCGTTGCCGGTATCAGAAATGTAGAGCGACCCGTCAGAACCAAGTGCAACACTTCGGGGTTGATATAAGAGCGCCTGTGCAGCTGGCCCTCCATCCCCATTGAAGCCCTGTTCCACAGGTTTTCCTGCTATCGTCGAGAAAATTCCTTCTGCACTCACTCGTTGTATGGTCGAAAGACCTGTGGCGGCAATATAGAACGTTCCATCAGGTCCGACCGCGACATCACCTGCTCCGCCTACATTCGCTTGGGTCGCTGGGATTCCGTTTCCCTGTCCGGCTCCTCCCCCCGCTACTGTCGTAATGATGGGATCCAGGTTAGCCGCGCTGCGTCGCCGACCATCTCCTTGATAGAGAATTTTACCCACTGGATCGTAGGTATGATGAACATTGACGCTCCACCCCCCAATTTCCAATGCGTGCGTATCCCAGGAGTTAATGGAGATGCGTGCTTCTTGAAAGAGAGTGACCTCTCCACGCGGGACACTGCTGGCAATAGGGATACCAGAAAAGGCAGCAAAACTTTTTTCGAAGGCTGCACCAGGTTCCGCATATATCGCATCATAGACGTATCCGATCTGTACAGTAACTGGTTGTACCCCCTGCACTGTTCGTTGATACGCATCCTTGCCGTCCCAAGCGAAGGATGTCGTCTGATTCGGCAACGGGGAAAAGCTTTGTACAAATCGCTGCCCAGCCACAGTAATAGTCAACTCTATCCGCTTAAGGCTCGTAGGAGGAATTGTTCCGCTGAGTCGGATCACCAAGCTCCTGCTCGCAGTACGCCCTGGCACTCGGTCGCTGGTGTAATGGAGGATAAACGGTGTGCCACTAACCTCTATCTCTTCGCCTAGGATCTGGGTTTGACATTCAATGATCGACCCCGTAGTCCGGGTTACGCAGTCAGTGTCATTTGATAGGGAACCGAGCGAATCAAATGGCGGTCCCTTGGCGCCTGAAGGAGGGACATACGGCCAGTTGCAATCATATGGTGAAAAATGCGTAATGGGTACCCGCCAGAGGCTTTGTCCAGCGACGTACTGTGTAGCGAGTTGCTGACGTTCAGCTTGGGTTAGCCCTATCGCTGACCCGTTATCCGCCGTGCCATCACCATCAGTGTCTATTTCGGCCAGGCCCGCAGTAATGCTGAGAATCTTGACGACGCGACCATTATCAGAAGGAACCCATACGCCTGTAGATTTGTCATAGAAGCCTGTCGGGACTACCATTCCTATCGGAAAATTCAGAAAGTTCTCAACATAGAAAGAAAGAGGCTGGTTAAAGCGCACCTCCCCCGCTCCGGCAGTTATTGCCTCGTCGGCGCTCAGTTCCACCGCATAAGTATAGGCACTGGTGGGTGGTAGCTGTGCGGGCATGGCTTTGGGACCGTTCGGTCCTACTGAGTACTCCGTCGCACGGACATGCAAGGTTGCGAGCGGATGAGTGCTACCATCGGGTAGAACCATGGTGGCTTGGGTCCCTTGCGGGAAGAGCACGGTTGCCTGGCGTGTCCCAGCAGCATCGGTCATCACGCTTCCTCGTGCTACCTGGATGGGCACGGCAGCTGTAAGATCGACTGTCGTTACTTGCGCATCAATCGGAATCAGCACGACATCCGGCGAAAAAGCGAAATCTTGCCATGGCACGTCAATTTGCCGTTGGGCTGAAAGCAAACCCGCTTTACTGTAGTGAACTGTCAACAGTCCGCCGCCATTCACGGCGAGATCGAACATCCCATCCGCCCGGCTGAGCGTCTGGCCGAACTCGGGGTGATTGAGAATAGTGATGGTGACGCCAGGAAGAGGAGCATTACTTTTATCCAGCACTTTGCCACGAATCACCGCCGCTCGGCGAGGCTCGATCGTTCCTGCGTTGACGCCGGTCTGTATCGGATTGCTGCCAGTATAAAGAAATTGGGTAGCAGCCCCGATAGTTGTCGTCACGCCTAGTGCAACTGGCGGAGCGACCTTACTAGGATCAGGCGGCAATTGGGGACCTGTCGTTTGATCTGCGCCGTTGCAGTCTTCATCGATGCCGTTGTCCGGAATTTCTGTCCCTGGCAGGACCTGCCCAGTGTAAGAGCCAAAGGCACCATTCGTCCCACACGTCTGCGTGCCCGCTTTACAAATTCCCACGCCTTGCGTACCCGCTGGGCCGGAATAACAGGACCGCGTCGCGCCAGCACTGCATTCTGGGGTAAGCCCATCACAGTTCTCATCCACCGCATTCCCAGGAATCTCCGCACTTGGCAGCACTTCGCCTATACACGTACCAAAGGTGCCATCACTGCCACAGGTTTGTGTCCCAGCTTTGCAAATGCCTACGCCTTGGGTCCCGGCTGGTCCGGAGTAACACGCCTGCGTATTCCCCGCCGTGCAACCGCCCCCTCCCACTGTCACCGTGACTTTGGCGGAATCTGGTGCACTATCAAGCTTGCCGTCGTTGACGACCAGTTGCACGACATACATCCCGGCAATGTCGGGGGTGAACGTTGGATTGACAATCATCGTATCCGATAAGACTGCCTTACTGGTGTCTGGCACCGACACGAACGACCATTGATATGAGAGCACATTGCCATCGGCATCTTTGGACGCACTGCCATCAAGCTGTACTAGTTTGTTCACCGTGCCAATGAGGTCTGGTCCAGCATTCGCTACGGGAGCGCTATTTTCCGTGGAAATAATCACGATGTCTTCAGTACTCTGGACTTTGCCATCGCTGACGATAAGCCGCACGTGATACGCGCCAGGCTTGTCGGCGGTGAAAGTGGGATTGACTGTCGTCGGATTGGTGAGAGTTGCCGTGCTGTTTTGCGGTACGGTCACAAAGGACCATTGATAGGTCAGCGGGTCGTTGTCTGGATCACTGGAACCACTACCATCGAGGGTAACCAAACTACCGAGCAGCACGGTTTGGTCCTTCCCAGCGTCGGCAGTCGGAGCACTATTAGTCGTGCTGATTTTGACTGTATCAGGCGCGCTATCGGCACTGCCATCGTTAACGATGAGTTGAAATTCGTAGGTCCCGGCTTTGTCGATTGCGAACGTGGGATTTACGATAGTAGTGCTGGACAAGGCTGCAGCGCTGCCTGTGGGCTTCGACAACAGCGTCCAGTGAAAGGTCAACTCATCGCCGTCCATATCACTCGACGTACTGCCATCGAGCTGCACTGTGGACCCGACCGTCTTAGTTTGATCGGCACCGGCATTGGCCACGGGACGCGAGTTGCCACTCACGGTCCAAACCAAATCAGTCGGATCGAACGGTATATTGCGGTCCTGCCGAATCGTGAACGTGTCTGTGTTGGTGACCTTGCCGTCAACCACCACATCCTCGCTGGAACTTTGTCCGGCTGGCACGTCGCCAAAGTGAATCGTATTATCGGTGATAGTAGTCTTGCCAGATTTGCTTTTAACTGTCGCAGTGAGGTTGAGGACATCGACTGGTCCTGGATTCGTGAGGGTAGCCTTGTAGGTGTAGTCAAAGATTGTGCGCGTCACTCGCGTGCTGGAGATGAGCTGATAATTCCCAACGGACAGGTCTGAGATCGCTGCATGGCTAGGCAGCAAAATCAGAGTCAGCAGTGCTACGACCGACACGACACGAAATGTCCACTCACTGAATTTTGCATAGCCCCCCACTTTCTTAGTCGGCTCAATCAATTGGCGGGCAGTGCCCGCCCTCCGCAGCACCCCTGGATTCCCGCTACCCAGCCTGTCCCAGGTTCTACCGGGATAGGGACTGGGCACAAGTTTCGCGGGAATGACAGACCTCCCCTTTAACGGTGCGTTGTACGTTGGCAGCGCTTGCCGCCCCAGAGCAGGGCAACGCCGGACAGCAACAGCACAATGGAGGTTGGCTCGGGCACCGTACTGGTTATACCTTGCGCGATAACAGCAAAGTTCGCGTCGAAGATCTCGAAACGCTGGGACCCGGGTGTGCCCGTACCTCGCCAAATGAAATCGACCACAAATGCGTTCGCTAACGATGCGTTGTTGGCCAGCGCCGGCGCATCATAGCGACCATCATCAGGAATAGCGGGATCAGGCTGCAACGCGATCGTGTCCCAATCGGCATTAGGTGGCGGCGTGCTCTTAATATCGCCGGCAAGGAACCCGTCCGACAGAGGAAAGAAAATGTCGAAGCCGAACCCAAGGGGAAAGGTGAAGCCATTCAGCAGGTAGCTGTACTGCCAGAGATCTTCGCCGGGTGTGGTATCGGCCAAGTCAGTGGCTTGGTAAGTGATCGTTCCTGCACGAGCAGGAACACTACTCAGCGTGAGAATAGCGGCAAGAAACAAAAATAAGATTGGATTGGATTGGATTGCAAGCTTCTCACCATGAACGATACTCCTCTCCTTGCTTCCCTTTTTATGGTCACTCCGAGTGCGGTACATATATCTTATGCGCACGAGGTGTGATCGTTTGTAAGAAAGAAACTTTCAAAGACAATAAAAATATGCAAGTCCTAAATGTGACGAAGGATTGGGACCATACTAAAGGGCAATAAAGAGAAGAGACAGGTGCAGTAGAAGAGGTTATCCCAATCTACGGTGCTACACACTCATCGTGCGGGAAGGAGCAGAACACTCCTGGATTCCGGGTCTCGCGTTGCTCGCCCGGAGCGATGGGCGCGGGTGGTCGTCGGCATTCCAGCTTGAACCTACACCCGCCGCCACTCGTGCGCATGGCGCACGCTACGAAAGAGAACAGGGGAGTCCCTATACAAATCTTCTGTGGTCCGATTTAGTCAATGCGTAATACGGAAGTCCATCGTCTTCGCCTGCTGCACCCAACCTTCGACAATGGCAACGTCTGGTACGGTTGCAGCGATTTTTCGCTCGGTTGCGGTGTTTATTTCCACCATCTTGCGCTGCAAATTTTCTGGCACTCGCTGTTTGAGTTCTTTGACCGTGTCAACCCCAGCCGCGTGTAGCAACTCAGCCCAATCAGGAGTTATCCCTGGAATACGCAACAAATCGGCCATGTTCGTCCAGGTCAGAAGCTGTTCAAGAGTAAGACCAGTTTTCTCTGCCACCTGTACTCTCCCCTCTGGAGCGGAACACCGGTCAAGCAGATCCACTATCCAAGCAATACCAGCAGCGCGCAGACGCTGACCAAACGCCGGGCCGATTCCTTCGATTCGCTCGATGTCGCCACCCAAGCGCTCTTCTGCTGCTTTGTACTTGGTTTCGAGGGCGCTCAGCGCCGCTACTCGCGTCATCAGCCCGGCAATTTGCTGCTGCGCGCTGGTGTGCTTACCGTCGACCTCGTGCCATTTGCTTCGCCACTCTGATTCACTCGCCGTTACTTGCGCTAACTGTGTTGTTAGATTCGCTTGCTGTTGTTCAGACGCGGTCAAGCGTTGCTGTAGCGTTTCCTCTGTCGCGTGGCTCTGCTCCATGGCGGTACGGGCTTCCTGCTGTAGTCGGTCACATTCTCCAGTCAATGTCACAACTTGTCGTTTAGCCGCATTTGTTTCCTGCTCCAGGGTGGCAAATCGACGCGACCAATCACTAAGCTGCTCTTGGGCTTTCTGGCGCTCTGCTTCAAGCGTAGCCCGTTGCCGTCCACATTCATCAAGTTTGCTTTTGAGTGTATCGCGTTCTTGCGTGCGTACTTGTAACTGCCCACGGAGGTCGGCCAAGTCCTTTTCTGCTGTGGCAAATTTTCCTCGCCAGTCTTTCTCTAATGTATCGTATTTCCGTTTCCAGTCTGCATCGAGCGCGACATGGCGGTCAGAGAGCGTTTGGTAGTTTGTCTGCAGTTTTGCGAGGTCGGCTTCGAGTCCTGGTATCAACGACGCTCGCACTGCCGTGTCCTGTAATACTTTTGTGACACGCAGATGCTCACTCTCAAGGCCATTCCACCGTGTTTGCCAAGCAGCTTGCACCTCGCTGACCTTGTCCTTCATGAGCAAGTGTCGGAGCAGCCACATGAGCAGCGCTCCCAAAATGGCAGCAAACAGAAAATACAGCCATAGGTGTTGAATCAAATAGAACACAGCGCACGTCCTTTCTTCATGGCTGACGAGCTTTCGGAGCAGCGCTCTTGATAGCGAACTCGACACGCCGATTCCGCTGCATGCCGGCGGTTGTGGCGTTGCTGGCAAGAGGATTGGTAGAGCCGTGGGCGATGGCAGTCAAACGTTGGGCCGGAACACCCTTTTTCATCAAATACGTAATGACGGTTTGCGCTCGCATTTTACTCAACCTCATGTTCATCGGCCGTGCGCCACGGGAATCCGTATGCCCGCTCACTTCGATGTCAGTCACTGCACATTTTTTTGCTGCCACAGCCAATCGGTCAAGCGTAGGATAACTACTGGGGCGAAGCACAGCCTTGCCGGTTTCAAATTGTATCTGCCTACTGTTCAACGTAGCCTCCAACATTTTTTGACACTGGGAAGGCTCAGGCTGTCCGTGTTCTCCTCGTGGTGGAGCAAGAGCTTTCTGAACGGGCGGTCTTTGCACGGGAGCAACTACGGGCTTTTGAGAAGCCGGTGGGTTCGTCAGCACCGTTGGTGGAACAACTGGTGAGGTCTCTGCTAGAGGTGGCGGGGATGCTGGGAGTGGAGGAGGCACGCGGACTTCGAGGAGATTGGTGACCGTATGTACGCCATAAATCTTCTTCGCCGTCTCACCAACCTCGCGTTTTGCCTCTTCGCTTGGAACTACTCCCCGCAACGTTATTTCTCTTCCGTCAGCGGCGACGAGCAGGTCACTCACAGTGCTTCTCGCAAGTGCCGCTTTTGTGCGGCCAGTCAGGTCCTGCTGAATCGCATCGCGGTGACCAGCGGCACAGAAATACGCGAGGAGGCCTGTCCCGAGCAATCCCGCGAGCAAAGCCAGGATGGGTTTCATTGCCCTCCCCTTCTCAGTTCAGTTGCTGGTTCATCGTCCATTTTCTGCCAAGGTACTGCCCCCACTCATGCCCTTATGGGCAAGAATTCGAACAGACGTCAACCACCCGAGTTCGTGCCGCAAGGAACTGCGGCACGTCGACGGACACTGAGGGGTTTAAGGTGAGGAAAGAAGTAAAATGGCGAAAAAGAGTCTAGGAGTCTAAAAGTCGGGGAGTTGAGGAGTTTGGGAACTCATTACCCATTACTCGTTACTCAGTCCTCATTACTTACTCACTACCTGCACACGGAAATCGACTGCATCGTCGCGGTTGGCCAACTGCACTTGGAAGATAGATGTCCGCCCAGGGTCGACGGGTTGCGGTGAAGGTAATGTCATCCGCCGTGAGACTTCCTCACCTTGACCATTCACCGCGGTCACCCAGACAATGACATTTTCAGCCGCCCGTTCCGCGTCTGCATTGCGGAGTTTTCCGGTCACAATTACCGTCTTCTTATCTGCGCTGACTGTATTGGTCAGATCAGAGATTTCCAGCTGTGGTGAGTAAATCGCCGCGCGCTCGCCTTCATCCCTCCGCACCTCAACCGTCCATTGTTGAGACACGCGCGCACCAGAAGACAGGATCGCTGTGACTTCAACTTCATGGCTACCGATGGGTTGATCTTTGAACTCAAAAAGGGTTCCTCCACGCACTGGACGACCGTCGACTTTCCATTCGTAGGTCAGTGCCGGCTCGGTGTCGCCCGGCACCTCAACCTCAATACCGAAGAAGCGAGAAAGATGCGGATAGGTCGCATAGCGCTTTTGATGAGGGGTAAACATTACCACACGGGGAACCACCGGCGCGGCACCCACTTCAACCTCCCACTGCGTGCTGGCCTTCAGTCCTCGTGCATCTGTCACTCGTAGTTCTATACGGCGATTTCCCTTTTCAGTGGTGGCAAACGGGAATTTCGGCCCTTGCGCCGTCTTTTTGCCATTGACAAACCACTCATAGGCGAGGTCGTCGCCGTCCGGGTCTATAGCCGCGGCCTCGAACATCAAGTTCTGGCCAGTGGAGGTTTTCAGTGCCGCTGCGTCCGGGGTGCGCGTAGTAATTTGTGGTGGTGAATTGTTAGTCACAGGAGGTGTTACCGGTGCTGTGTCAGGAGCGGTAAGCGGGGATGGAGCGACGGCGACTTGCCATTCGCGCATCGCCGTTAATCCGGCTCGATCGCTCACTAGGATGCGAACCCCGTGATTGCCTGCGCCTTTGGCCTTCCATGTTAGGGTTGGCTGGGCCGTAGATGATCCGCGCGCGACACGTTTTCCATCAACTGACCATTCGTAGGTCAGTTGATCTCCGTCAGGGTCAGTAACGGTTGTCGCAAATGAGAGGTTCTGACCTTCTTGGGTTGTAATCAGCGCTTCGTCGGGAACATATTTCGTAATCTGTGGAGGCGCATTAACTGCCCCTGGTAGTGGCTGGGGCGGTATAGGTGATAGTGGTGCTGGAATAACCTTGACCTGCCAGTCTTTGCTGACGGTCAACCCAGCAGGATCACTTACGTCCACGTGGACTTTATAACTCCCCGGGTCTGGGGCATTCCAATTTAGTGTCGCTTTTTTTCCTGCCTCTTCTCCGTTGACAGTCCAGGCATAGGTGAGCGTCTCACCCCGGTCAGGGTCAGTCACATCAACACGGAACGGTTGCGTTGTTCCGCTTGTGACTTCGAGGGTCCCTTTCTTCGGAGCAAATGCTTGCATCTGTGGCGGTTTACTGATGTACGTGACTGTCACCTGCCAATGACGCTCGACCGCTTGGCCTTGTCGATCTGCCACCTGCACCCGCACATCTTTTGGCGTTTCGCTTCGATCTCCCACGACAGGGCGATACGTCCAACTGTCTGATTGTGATACGACTTGCCCGTCGAGTGCCCACTCGTACTTTAAGGGAGCAGTCCCCTCCGCTTGCGCCGTAAACGCGGCAGTTTCCCCCTCCAGCAGGCGAATCTTTGCTTCTTGTGGTTCAACACGAGTCATAACCGGCGCCGCGATCATCGATTGCGGTGCCGGAGTTGATACCCGTAAATAACGCAAGAAGAAGGCGGGCCCAGCGACGAGCGCAGCGCCAAGCACTACCAACAACAGTGGACTCCAGCGTCGTGACGCGCCAAGAGCTGTCGCTTCCCTGCTTCGCGCTGAAGCTCTTCTTGACGAATCCGTTTCACCGATCGCCCAACGATCCTGATCGACATCGTCGACCACGTCCGGAGGTGCAACTCCCATCGTCACCTCGGCAGGAGCGATAGCGTCTGGTATTGCCTTTGTTTTTCTCGCGGGAGCAGAGAGTAATGATTTTTCTACTGTCTCCAATTTTGGGCCGACAGACGAGGTGACCGGAGGAACTCCTTGTGAAGTCGCTGTCTGTGGTGAGGGAGGAAAGTGCACGACTGTTTCCTCCTCTGTAGGCTTCGCCGGCGGAGGGAGAACAACAGAGGTTTCGCGCTGGCCCTGAGCAAGCTTAATTGGCGAAGAAGCAACAATAGCCGCCGAGTCTTTGAGTGCAACCTGACAGGCTTCAAGATCACGCAGAAAATCCGTAATACGCTGGTACCGCGTTTGGCGTGATTTAGCGATGGCCTTTGTCACCAATGCAGTAAAGGCGGCAGGAGTAGCATCAGAAAAATTAGGAATGTTTTCCTGAGGATCATACAACACTTTGCCGACGATCGCCGTCTCCGTCATACCAGCAAAAAAGCGGTCACCAGAATACGCCTCGTACATCACCATGCCCAAAGCGTAGATGTCGGTCGCACCGTCCAGTTGTTCGTGGCGCATTTGCTCCGGAGCACAGTACTGCATGGTGCCCATGATCGCACCGGTACGTGTGACCTCACTATCGTCAATAAGTTCCTTGGCAATGCCAAAATCCATTACCACGACGCGCTTGGCACGGTCTTCGATCATAATGTTCGATGGTTTGATGTCACGATGAATGACCGGCGGCGTCTGGGCGTGGGCATATGCCAACGCACTCGCGACTTGGCGGGCAATGGTCAAAACCTCAGGCAGAGGGAGTGTTTTGCGATCACGGATATACTGTCGCAAAGTTTGTCCTTCGACGTACTCCATGACGAAGTAATAAAAGTTAAGCGCCTCATCGCGATCGATATCGAGCACTTGAGCGATATTAGGATGTTTAAGTCGCGCCATCACCCGCGCTTCGCGGTAGAAGCGCGCGACCATGTCACTCCCTTCGAGAACCCCTGGCTGGAGGACTTTGAGCGCAAGGATCGTATCAAGGTGTGTGTGACGCACCTTGTATACCGTTCCCATCCCGCCCTGGCCGAGTAGGCTCAGCACCTCATACTTGTTAGAGATCTCGCGAGGCCCGATCCCGGCCTGACCCTGCGCTACGCTCGTGTTGTCTTCTACTCGTGTACTCATTGGGCATCCCTGCGGGCGGGAACAATCCCTTACTCCCCCACGCGTCTTTTATCTTACAATACTTTCGGCACCTCGTGCCAAGCCCTTAGAGGCAACTCGGCAAAGAAAGTAAGGTTTTTGCTTGCTGAAAGACGGCAGCAAACATGTCGTGTGTCAGACGACCGGTAAAGGTATTTTGTTGACTCGGATGGTAGGAACCGATCAAGCTAATGTCATCAAGAGGAACGACGGTGCCATGACCAAAGCGAGGCAATGGAGAAGGAAGTCGTAAGCCAAGCTCGCGCCGAGCAGTCAGATACGCGGCAAAAGCGATCTGCCCCAGGGCAATCACCACACGAACACGACGCAGCAAAGTCAATTCTTGTAAGAGGTAGGGTCGGCATGCAACAAACTCCTCTGGTGTCGGCTTATTATCCGGCGGAGCACAGTGAACAGCAGCAGTAATGTAACAGTCAGATAGTTTCAGCCCGTCATTTTTATGTAAAGAAGTTGGCTGGTTAGCAAACCCTGTCTCATACAAGGCCCCATAAAGCCAATCGCCGCTACGATCGCCGGTGAAGATGCGACCCGTTCGATTGCCACCGTGGGCGGCCGGAGCGAGACCGATAATCAGCAGCCGCGCCCCTGGATCGCCAAAGCTGGGGATCGGCTTTCCCCAGTATTCCTGGTCGCGATAGCGTTTGACTTTTTCTCGCGCCACTCGTCGACAATGTATAATCAGCCGCTCACACTGAGTGCAGGTAACAATCTGTCGTTGTAATGTAGTAAGAGAAGTCAAGGGTTAGAAACTCATCACATACCGCACCAACGTCCGCACCCCAAACCCGGTAGCGCCTTTGGGAACGTAGCCGTTATCCTTACTGGTAAACGATGGACCAGCAATATCGAGATGCGCCCACGGTACGTCATTGACAAATTCTTGTAAGAACAGTGCCGCCGCAATCGCTCCAGCACTGCCACTGCCGGTGTTCTTAATGTCAGCAACTGAACTTTTGATATCTTCTTTGTACTCCTTGACAAGAGGTAGTCGCCACAGCGGCTCACCCGATTCTTGGCTGCATTGTAAGAGCGCTGTAGCTAATTCGTCACTGTTGCTGAACAGACCCGCAATCTGATTCCCAAGCGCCGTAACACACGCCCCAGTTAGCGTCGCCAAATCAATAATCACATCGGGTTTGTCTTGCACAGCGTTAATCAATGCATCAGCAAGAATGAGCCGCCCTTCAGCGTCAGTATTGAGCACTTCAACCGTTTTGCCGTTACTGTAGCGAATGATGTCGCCCGGTCGCTGCGCAGTCCCGCTCGGCATATTCTCCGTCGCCGGCACATAACCAGTGACCTGTACTTGGGGTTTGAGCTGCGCGATCACACTCATCACTCCCATAACTGTCGCTCCGCCGGCCATGTCACGCTTCATCGTTTCCATAGACCCTGCAGGTTTGAGCGACAGTCCACCAGAGTCAAAGGTGATTCCTTTGCCGACCAGGGCGATTTTCTTCTTGGCTTTGCCGCTTGGTGTGTACACTAGCTTGATGAAGCGCGGCTCTTCGACACTTCCTTGCGCAACCGCCAATAGTCCGGCCATTTTTGCTGCTTTGATTTTCGCCGTTCCCCACACTTCACCCTTGATGCCATGGTCCTTCAGGAGCTTCGTCGCCTGCTGACCGAGATAACTCGGCGTCGAAACCGAGGCAGGCTCGTTGGTGAGGTCGCGCGCGAGATATATTCCAGGTGCAACTTTCTGTGCGAGATCGATCGCCTTTTCTACCGACTTGGCAGATTGGAGTTCAGCGCTCGCTAGCGTGAGGGAGGTGAGCTTACGTTTCTCATTCTTCTCAGACTTGTACTTGTCGAATGTATAGGCTGAGGATAGCGTCCCTTCAACAATAGCCGCACTACTTGCATCGGTAAGCAACGGTCCATTGCAAAACCAAGCAAGATGTTGTGCACCTTGACTGCTGGCCTCACGTTGCGCCTTCCCAGCAGCCCGACGCCACGTATCAACGTTAACGTTCGCTTCCTTACCGAGTCCAAGCAATAGGAGTGCCGGACTTGGCAGATGGCCGTGCGTCGCCACTACCAGCGATTCACCCTCTTTGCCGGAAAATTTCGTCCGCGCAATCTGCTCCTTCAACGCGCCGTGTAATACTGCATCAAAGGCTTTGACCGTATCACCGTTTTGATCACCTTGAGTGAAGGGAACAACGAGCAAATCACAAGGCAGTTTATCAGGCGTTTGCATCTGGACACGAATGTTCATACACATCTTTCCTCAGCAAATATAACGTTAGGACAAAGTGTAGAGTGTCGAGCAGGAAAAGAAAGTGGGGAGCATCGACTACGAGCCCGATTACAGGAGCTGCTCAATTTCAGCGATCAATTGCTTAAAGAGGGCTGGGTATGACAAAACCCAACGCTGAAGGGCTTCCCTGTCGGGCGACATTATAGTCTTGTCCAGCCTCTATCTTTGCTAAAAGGCAAGACGAAGTTCTGCTGGAGATCGCAACTTTTTTTGTTAGATTTAAGTATCGTAGCAAACTTTCTAAGAGGAGCAGAAACATGAGCGTATGGCTGTTTCAAACTGACTCGTATCTGCGTGAGTTCACAGCACAAGTGACTGCCACACAAGACAACCGCGTAGCACTTGATCAGACAGCCTTCTATCCCACCGGCGGAGGACAACCCTGCGATCACGGGTTGTTATCCCTTGGTGGGCAGCAGTGGGCTGTTATCAACGTGCGCAAAGATGGCGAGGAAATCTGGCATGAGGTTGAAGGTACGCCTCCAGCTGTTGGTACTGAAGTGACTGGGTCGATTGCTTGGGACCGCCGCTATGCACTGATGCGCACGCACACTGCGCTGCATATGCTGGCAGGTGTGATCTGGCGGAATTACGGCGCGCAGGTCACAGGTGGCAACATGGAGCCATTTCGCGCCCGCATGGACTTCGAGTTCGAGAGTATGCGCCGGGAACTCGTCGAGGAGATCGAACAGAAAGTGAACCAGGAAGTGGCTGCTGCCCGACCAATCCAGGTCAGTATCCTGCCCCGCGCCGAAGCCTTCGCCATTCCTGATTTGATTCGCACGAAGATCAACCTCCTGCCGGAAGGGATCGAACAGGTACGCGTGGTTGATATCGTTGGCTTGGATTTACAGGCGGATGGCGGAACCCACGTAGCGAATACTAGCGAAGTCGGTCACATAAAAATCGTCGATTACAAAAGTAAGGGGAAGATCAATAAGCGGTTGGAGATTACGGTCGGTGCTGGATAGGGCGTGGGTTGCTTCCTTGACAGTACCAAAGCTTGTGGTCTATGGGTCAATGAGAACAGCTTTTGAGACATACCGTTTCAGGCGGCAGCGAATGCAGGAGGGAATTCGTATGATCTACGATCTGCTCATCAGGAATGGAACCGTAGTGGATGGAACTGGTGCTACGCGTTTTCATGCGGACGTCGCGGTGCAAAATGACCGCATCGTGGAAGTTGGTGCGATTCATGAGCGCGCGCGACGAACCATTGATGCCTCAGACTTGATCGTCGCGCCGGGATTCATTGATCCCCATACGCACTATGATGCACAGATCGACTGGGACCCATTGGTGACCTGCTCATCGTGGCATGGCATTACTAGTGTGGTGATGGGCAATTGTGGTGTCGGGCTCGCGCCTTGCCGTCCGGAACAACGAGAAGCGCTCGCCTGGGATCTTGTCAATGTCGAAGGTATGTCCTTTAACGTGCTCTCTAAGGGAGTGCTCTGGGAGTGGGAAAGTTTCCCAGAGTTCATGACCGCAAAACGCAAAGGGCTCGGCATTAATCTTGGTTTTCTCATGCCCCTCTCGCCATTCCGCTCCTACGTCATGGGAGAAGCAGCACAGGAGCGTTCAGCGACGCTGGGCGAAACCGAGCAGATTGCGGCGCTGATTCGTGACGGCATGAGTGCAGGGGCGTTGGGATTCTCAACCACGGTTGCAACCCAGCATGTCGGATACAAAGGACGTCCCCTCGCCTGCCGATTGGCGAGCCGAGAAGAACTTGGCGCGTACGCGCATGTCTTAAAAGACCTGGGCTATGGCTCAATTGAGGTGAATATGGGAGGGGCGGGCTCGTCAGTTCTTCCGGCAGGATCGACTGCGTTGATCGACTTTTTGCTCACCGAGAGTCAGCGGCCAGTAACATGGTTGTCTGTACAAACTCGCAGTGACCAACCTACGGCACATCGCGAGCTGCTGTCGAATATGGATGGGTTGATCAAACGCGGCAGCATTCCGCAAGCAAGTTGTCAACCGACAGAGATTCAGTTCAATCTCCGCAACCCATTCATCTTTGGTCCGTATGAAGTATGTCACCAATTGTTCAATCGTTCGGTGGTAGAACAATCGCGTGTCTATGCTGATCCGGCATTTCGTTCAGCATTCCGTGACGCCTACACACGGTCGCCGAAGGCGTTCAGCGGCCAATGGGCACGGATTGAGGTGTGCAAGGTGCAGGACCCAGCCCATCAATCATGGGTAGGAAAAACCATCACGGCCCTCAGCACGCAAGAGAGAAAAGATCCGCTTAATACCTTTTTCGACCTGGCGGTCGCGGATAAGTTAGGAACGGAGTTCACGCTGGCGATGCTGAATTTTGATCCTCCGTTGCTGCAAGAAGTGATTACTGATTCTCGTGTGCTGATTGGCTTGTCTGACGGCGGTGCGCACGTCGATATGCTGTGCAACACAGGCTATCCTACGTATTTGCTAGGCACTTGGGTGCGTGAGCGGCAAGTGATGAGCCTCGAACGTGCGGTGCAGCGACTGACGTCTGAACCGGCACAGTTCTTTGGTTTGCACGACCGTGGCGTTATTGCCCAAGGAAAGGTGGCAGATCTCGTTATCTTTGATCCGCGCACAGTGGCGGCAGGTGACAAAGAAATGCTTTATGACCTGCCAGGCGGTGAAGGGCGATTCGTACAGCAGGCAGAAGGCATTCACTGGGTAATTGTGAATGGGGCAGTGCTGTTTGCGGATGGTACGCATTCCGGGGTGTTGCCGGGGCAGGTGCTGCGAGCGGCAAGAGCCCGTAGTGAATTCAAAAGGAGTGGCCACGAGTCATCGGAATCCTCCTGTCAGAATTGAAGCGTCTGCCGTTGCGTACAGCAATGCGCGTACGGACAAGGCTATTTCTTATCGGCTGTCAATACCGGATCGTCGGGCGGTGTTTCCGCAGGTGCTCTATCCCCTCAGCGGACACCGAGACGAACGTTCCGCGTCCTGGCTCGTGGCGGTGCTCAAGGAAGCCGCGTTCGTTAGCGTCTTCCCATATCGGCAGGCGCGGGCACGACGTCCGCCAGGCCTCGATAACCTCGGTGTATGGCCGTGGGGTAGGGCCGATCCATTCAAGCAGGTTAAGGATCAGAGCGTCTACGGGATTCGACATAGCAACCTCCTTTCGGTCGGGCTGGATGGCTCAATATATCTCGCCTGGGCACTTGCCGCCTACTATGAAAGTAGGCGGCTAAGTCATTGAATTCATTGAAGAACACCTTACCTCCCTACTTTCATCGGTGGTGGCGAAGCCTTACTTCATGAAGGCTAACGCCAATTGAACCGTGCGATTGTTTCCATCCTTGAACATCCTCACTTGAATTACCGATTTTCAAGAATAATACTGTTAAACCGGTCACGACTTTAGGATCAAGTACAGGGCGGATTAGGGCAGGAATACAGGCCATTTGCACAAAATAGCAAGGGCACGGCGTGCCGTGCCCCTACAAGATCTATACCGTAAGAAGAGCAGATGAAGATTAGGATGCGGCGGGCGTGGATTCTTTCGGCGCTGCCTCTGCTGCGGCTTTCGCTGCAGCTGCTTCTGCTTTGACGGATTTGGCGACAACACGGGTGCGTCGTTTAAGAGTGCGAATGCCGTGGCGCAAGCTCGATACTTTCTTGGAATCTTTCTGTGCGATGGCTTCGTCGCGTCTCGCTTTCAACATGCGAATACGTTTTTTCAGTTCAGCTTGTTCTTCTTTCGGTACTCGTTGCACTTGTTCAGCCATGGATGCATCCTCGTTCTTTGTATTTGCGACCGCCAGTCGTCAACATGATTCTGGTGGATTGTAAATGGCAGCGCCATTCCCGCGAAACTTGTCCCCGGTCCTCTAGGGGAGCGGGAATCTAGGTGTAGTCACTAAGGCTACTTCTTGAAGCTCCTGGATGCCCGCCTACGCGGGCATGACGAAAATAATCATTACATATCAATCGACTACAATCTACTTACTTCACCGTCCACACGTCGCCGCTGTGCATCAGCTTTTCTAAATCGCCTGAACCGGTTTTCTGCGCTTCGCTTAACTGGCGATTCATAAGCTCGTCGAAACTTGGCCGCTGTGCCACGCGCACAACCCCAATCGGCGTTGGAAACACTGGTGGTGCCATACGACTCACGAGAAAGCCGAGGACAGGGTCGGTTTCGTCGTGCACGAGCAGATCAGAGGCGCTGACACCATTCCCCAGCGTAACCACTTCCGGCGTCATGCTTTTCAGGCGAATGCCTTTGTCTTTGTTCTTGCCAAAGATCATCGGTTTGCCGTGCTCCAACACGAGCTGGCTCTCAGCTTTCGTCTCTTTATCAGTGAGAGCATTCCAAGCTCCGTCGTTATAGACATTGCAGTTCTGCAGGATTTCGATGATCGACGCGCCTTTGTGCGCCGCAGCGCGCTTGAGTAAATCTTGCTGATGTTTGGCCTCGACATCGATCGTGCGACCAACGAAGGTCGCGTCCGCACCAAGCGCGAACATCAAAGGAGTCACCGGATGGTCAGCAGATCCCATCGGCGTCGATTTCGTCACTTTCCCCAGTTCCGACGTAGGCGAATACTGCCCTTTAGTCAAACCATAGATGCGGTTATTGAACAGGAGAATTTTGAGGTCTACGTTGCGCCGCAACGCATGTAACAAATGGTTTCCACCGATGCTGAGGGCATCACCGTCTCCAGTGACTACCCACACCATGAGGTCTGGCCGCGACACCTTCAAGCCAGTAGCAATTGCGGGAGCGCGTCCATGGATCGTATGGAACCCGTAGGTATTCATATAGTACGGAAAGCGGCTCGAACAACCGATTCCGGAAATGAAGACCACGTTTTCCTTAGGAACTCCGAGTTCAGGAAAAATCTTCTGGACCTGGGCGAGGATCGAATAATCCCCACACCCTGGACACCAGCGAACGTCTTGATCCGAGGCAAAATCTTTACGTGTCAGTTTCGGTGCACTTGCCGTGCTCATCTTCGTTATTCCTCCAACATGCGCGCAAGGCGGGCGCTGATTTCAGAGACTTTGAACGGGCGTCCCTGAATTTTATTAAGTCCCACTGCATCCACCAGATACTCTGCTCGCAACACGCGGAGCAATTGTCCCATATTCATCTCCGGCACCAGCACTTTCTCAAAGCGAGAGATAATCTCGCCCAAGTCTGCCGGCAGCGGGTTTAGGTGACGCAAGTGAACATGCGACACCGACTTCCCTTGCTGTTGGAATTCATTCACTGCCGCGGTGATCGACCCGTAGGTACTACCCCAACCAATCACTAACAGTTTGCCACGGTCTGGACCATGAATCTTGGTCGGTGGGATGTCCTGGGTAATCTTCGCCAGCTTACGATAGCGTACCCGCACCATTTGTTCATGGTTCATTGGTGCGTAGCTGATATTGCCGGTCTTGTAATCTTTCTCTAATCCACCAACACGATGTTCGAGTCCAGGAGTGCCAGGCCGCACCCACGGACGAGCGAGCGTGTTTTCATCGCGTAAATAGGGAAAGAAGCCTTGCGGGTCAGTGCGGAACTCGACCTTGATATCCGGCAGATCGGCAACTTTCGGCAGTAACCACGGCTCAGAGGCATTGGCAAGGAACCCGTCGGTGAGGAGAAACACCGGAGTCATGTAAGTTACTGCAATGCGAATGGCCTCGAAGGCGGCGAAGAAACAGTCTGACGGAGTTGATGCCGCAATCACCGGCACTGGCGTATCGCCGTGACGACCATACAACGCTTGCAACAGATCTGATTGCTCGGGCTTGGTCGGCATGCCGGTACTGGGTCCTGCGCGCTGAATGTCAGTAATCACTAACGGTAACTCAACTACCGTCGCCAAACCCACCGTTTCCGCTTTGAGATTCATGCCTGGGCCAGCAGTGGTGGTAATGCCAATCGCACCACCAAACGCCGCACCCAACGCCGAACCAATGCCAGCAATCTCGTCCTCGGCTTGGAAGGTATACACGCCATAGTCTTTGAACGAAGCAAGCTCATGCAGTACATCACTGGCTGGGGTAATCGGATAGCTGCCGAGGAACAACGGTAGTCCAGCTTTCTTCGCCGCAATCACGAACCCGAGTGCCGTTGCCTGATTGCCGGAAATGTTGCGATACGTACCAGGCGCGATCTGCGCGGGTTTGATCTCATAGGCCGAGGCGAAGAGTTCAGTATTCTCGGCGTAGTTGTACCCACCGTTCAACGCACGGGTGTTAGCTTCAAGCACTTCCGCGTTGCGTTTGAAGCGTTGATTGATCCACTGCAAGGTATGATCAATTGGTCGTTGGAAGAGCCATGATACCACACCCAAGGCGAAGAAGTTGCGGCATCGCATGACGGAGCGGTTGGGCAGACTCAGCGCTTCGAGCGCTGACGTTGTCATCTTAGTGATTTCAATCGGGTAGACTTGATACTTGGCGAGCGAGCCATCTTCCAGGGGGTTGGTCGTGTAGTCCGCTTTCTTGAGGTTAGTCTCGTTGAACTCTTCTTTATCGATGATGAGAATGCCGTTCTGCTTGAGATCACCGAGATTGGTTTTCAGCGCGGCAGGATTCATCACCACGAGCACATCGAGATCGTCACCCGGAGTGTAGACATTCTTACTACTGAATTGCACCTGGAACGCGCTCACACCATACAAGGTCCCGGTAGGAGCACGGATTTCCGCCGGGAAATCTGGAAGCGTCCCAATATCATTTCCAGCAAGTACCGACTCGGTCGCAAACTGCGTCCCCGTCACTTGCATCCCGTCGCCGGAATCACCAGCGAACCGGATCACTACACTATCCCGCTCCTGCACTTGTTTCAGTGGCACAGAAGCTACTGAGGTCGTCGCCATTCCACATCCTTTCTGTTTTTGCCCTGGAAAAAGGGGGCCATGCAAAGAAATTGTCAGGAACCTAGCGTAGCTGGGTCGCTATTACAAGCACCAAGAATAAGGGAAGCTTTGACTCATAGAAACCGTAACGAGAACGGCATAATAGCCAAGACCCGTTCCTTCATCCACCACACGGGAAGGCCAAGCTGCATGCGTGGTAAACGTCGCAGCAGTTTTGGTAATTGCCATAAGGACGAAGGCTTCGGAAAACGTTCGACCATCACTGGCTGATCGGGCGCAAACCCTGCCCGCTGTTTGGCTTCGCGCAGCGCTTCTTCGAGACCGCCAAGTTCATCAACCAATCCACGTGACCACGCCTGTCGTCCACTCCAGACCCGGCCTTGGGCGTTCGGTTCGACGGCTTCAAGACTTAGAGCGCGGCAAGAAGCCACTTTGGTAAGAAAATCTTGATAGAAGGCTTGAATCTCAAAATCCAACCGTTCTTGCTCGGATGGAGAAAATTCGTGGTAATCAGAAAATAGCGCTGCTTTTTTCCCGCGAGTAATAATGTCTTTGCTCACTCCAACACGCGTATACAAGTCACGCAGCACCGCTTTGCCAGCAATTACACCGATCGAACCAGTAATTGTCCCCGCCTCGGCGAACACTTTTCCACCAGCCAACGCAAGGTAGTAGCCACCAGAGGCAGCGACGTCTCCCATCGATATCACTACTGGTTTTTCTTCTTTAGTTTTTACCAGCTCGCGCCACATCAGATCAGAGGCTAAACCAGACCCTCCAGGGCTGGTGACTCGTACAACGATAGCCGCAATCGACTCATCTTCACGCGCGTCTTTAACATCAGAGACAAAGGAAGTCGAGCCAACCGCATGGGTTCCTTCGCCGCCATCAACTGACTCTCCGCGTTTGATTGGGCCATCGACCGTGACGACCGCGATTTTCCCATGATCTTCCCGCAGCAATCGTCGTCGCAAGGCACGTCCGTATTGGCGTTGATAGTCCGTAACTTCAATTCTTTCCACCGTTCCGAGCTGCGCCTCCAGAAGCGATTCGATTTCATCTTCATAGGACACGTGATCAATCAAGCCGGTTGCGAGCGCTTCTTGCGCGAGAAATAAGCCATGGTCGATCAGCTCGCGTACTTCGGCCTTCGATTTGTGGCGTGCCTCGGCAATGTCGTCGACAATCTGGCCGTAGAGATCATCGAGTAAGCTCTCGAGCATCTCGCGATTGGCCGGCGACATCGACTCGCGTGTAAACGGCTCGGCAGCCGATTTGTATTGCCCAGCGCGATGGACCTGGGCTGTCACGCCCAGTTTATCCAACGCTCCTTTGAAAAACATGGTCTCCGCCGCCAGACCGGTAATCATCAAATGACCGGCAGGAGCAACAAGGATTTTGTCCGCCGCACTAGCAAGGTAGTACTCACGCATCCCACCTTCGGCCACATACACCCATACCTGTTTCCCAGCTTGACGCAGCGCGAGAAACGAACGACGTAGACTTTGCAGCCGCGCCCAGCCGGCCTCCAGGTCAGCAATCGTTAGGACAACGGCTTTCACCTGTTGGTCTTCTCTGAACCAGCGCAACAAGGAAGTTGCCGAGAAGAAATCGAGGCTCGCACGATGCAAGAGATTGGTCAGCGAGAGTCCTGACTCTTCTGGCAACGCACCATAGAGATCAAGACGAACGACATTGTACCTCTTTGTCCGCCCGAATAGACGTGCCAGGCGATCCTTGCCCCACAAGAATGCGAGTGCAGTACGGCGAGTAATAGATTTACGTATAGACATCAAACTGCTAGTGAGGACAGTATATATGCTGGCCTAACGGGAATCCTCCGCTTTACAGCTACCGAAACGAAGGGGAAACGGGAAAAAGGAAAGCAACAGAAAACTAGCAAAACTTTTTCTTCCTTTGCGCCGTTTCCTTTTCCCAGATTCTTTACGCCGCCACCCCAGGTCCTCGCTTTCGCCCCCGAGACTGCTCTTGACCTTCTGCAGTCGTTGACCTCGGGGCTAGAGCTTTTTCTAACTGTCTCGTCTTCCAGTCCTGTAAGCCGTGACGAATAAAGTCCGGCTGCAAGCCAAGCACTTCACATACATTAACAAATGAGAACAGCCAACTCCGGTCATCCGACATAATCCACTCTTCAGCATCGGAGCAGAGAAGTCGACCGCGGCTTTCTTTTGTCCCCAAATACTTCTGGAAACAATCAACTGCATCCTCCAAGATGGCGAGCATCAAACGACGCTCGCCTTCGGCACATCCTTTTCCACGGGTCCCGGTGAAGAATTGGAGAGGAAGAAGAAAATCCGGCTGAAAAACGCCTGCTCCCCCATCCGCGACACGTTGGTCCCTCATACTGAAGCCTCCTACCCTTTCTGATCAAGGACTGCTCCTTGATCGCCACATCCACCACAACCAACAGCCTTTACGGGGCTGGACTCTTAACAACTCTGTATAGTGTACATCATTCGTTTTGCTCTTTGTAGAGTTCTAGCCAGGTCATTTGAATTTTTTCTAGCTTCCCCTCACTCGATGATTTTGGGTCATCCACAAACCCTTCCAGCTCCGTCACCCAGCGGTGCAGATCGATAAAACGCACCGTGAGTGGATCAGTCTCTGGATATTTTCCTAAGAGTTGCTCAGCTATATCTTCGGGCGTGTTCCAGTAGAGTTTCATAGAGTCCTCACTTGTTACCTCACCCTGTCCTTCTCCTTCACAGGAGAGGGAACCTTAAACCATATGAACCCCTACACCTTCCCCAACTCTTTCCCGCCCAACACTTCACTAATCGATGTATCCATAATCCGTTGGGCAAACGGCGCAGAGGTTGTTCCTAATTCCTCAATCAGGTCGCGCATGCGATTGTAGTCTTCGCCACTTTTGGCTTCTTGCAGAGCATTTATAGCTGCACGAATCTTCGCTTCCTCGCCAGGGACGAGAAATGCCGGATGTTGTTGCAACTGTTTCTCTGTCACATGGAGTAACGTTTCGGCTTCAACACGGGCTTCAATGATCAATCTGTGCGTGACATCATCTTCGGCAAAGTCAATCGACTCTTCGAGTAAACGTTCGATTTCTTCATCAGTCAGGCCGTACGAAGGTTTCACCTCCACCGAACGCTCACGACCAGTGCGCATATCCAAGGCCGCAACATTGAGGATGCCGTTGGCATCAATCATAAAGGTGACTTCTACTCGCGGCATGCCCGCTGGTTGCGGGTCGATCGGCACTTTGAAACGCGCGAGGCTGCGGCAATCCTGTACTAACTCGCGCTCGCCCTGTAACACGTGGATATCGACAGCGGTCTGATCATCAACTGCTGTAGTGTAGGTTTCTTTCACGCTAGTCGGAATCGTCGTATTGCGCTCGATTAGGCGGCTCATTACCCCACCCATCGTCTCAATGCCAAGCGACAATGGAACTACATCAAGCAACAGCATGTCTGTGCGACGTCCAGCTAACGTATCCGCTTGCACCGCAGCACCGAGCGCAACCACTTCATCGGGGTTAAGATCAGTGAGTGGCTTGCGGCCAAAGAACTCGCCGACGCGCTGGCGTACGAGCGGCATGCGTGTCGCACCGCCAACCATCACCACCTCGTCAATCTCGCGCGATTCAAGGCCAGCATCTTTTAACGCCCGCCGACACGGAGCCAAGGTCCGCGTGAGGATGTCATCCACTGCAGCCTCTAGCTCTTGACGCGTGAGCGTTCGTGAAACACGAACATTCTTCTCTAGCACTTCCAACCGCAGTTGGGTTTCCGTGTGATCAGACAATGCACGCTTAGCTTGCTCAGCGACGCGACGGGCGCTGCTCGCTACATGGGGATCATGCTGTACGGCTTCCGGAAGACCCGCTAAGAGAAAGCGCTCAGCCACGCGTTGGTCAATGTCATCACCGCCAAGCCGTGTGTCACCATTTGTGGCAAGCACTTCAAAAATGCCAGTATGCAAACGGAGAATAGAAATATCAAACGTACCACCACCAAGATCATAGACCGCAATTAGTCCTTCTTCCTTCTTATCAAGTCCGTAGGCGAGCGAGGCCGCAGTGGGTTCATTGACCAATCGCACGACCTCTAATCCGGCTAAGCGTCCGGCGTCTTTGGTGGCTTGCCGCTGTGAGTCATTAAAATAGGCCGGAACGGTAATCACTACTTTATGTACTGACTCCTTCAGATACGCTTCGGCACGGTCGCGCAACGCTCGGAGGATAAGAGCCGACACTTCTGGGGCGGTGTACGGATGACCCGGTAAAGCAAAGCGGACAATACCGCTCTCATCAGCAAAGCGATAACGGCGATGGTCTTCGGCACTAACATGTTCCATGCCCAGACCCATGAATCGTTTAACTGATTGAATCGTCGTCAGCGGTTGGTCTGCGAGCAGAGCTTTGGCTTCTGGACCAACCTCAATTTGGCCGTCAGGGGCAAATGCCACCACCGATGGCAAAAGGGGATCACCAGTGAGGGGATCAGGAATCACACGTGGTGAGTCACCATCCACAAACGCGATCAGGCTGTTAGTTGTTCCAAGGTCGATACCGACTATGCGTTCCACGAAACCTCACTCTCTTTTTCCACGTCACGTAACAAGGTACGCAAGTAGGCGATTTCCGATAACAGTTGTTTTAATTGCGCCAGCAACTCCTGTGATTCCTGCCCGTCATTCCATTGCGCTAAGTTTCCAGCTAACACCGTGCGCAATCGCTGCATTTGTCCGTCTAGGTCTGCGCGAATCGCTGCGAGGACCGCCTGGCCAACCTCGCCTGTGCCTGCTTCGCGCGCATCGCGAATCTCTGCAAGTTTCTCTTGTACCTCAAACACCAACGCTGCCAACGCCGGCGGCACACGGTTGTTCTCCTTGCCGAGCGTCTCACCTTGCAGTTCAAGCCAGTATTGGCCGCGCGCAACAAGATCACGCAAGGTCCGATAAGCGCGATTTAGCAGCATGGTATTTTTCAGGCTCGCGTCTTTTTCTTCGGCCGTACCGGTTTGATAGAGGTCAGGATGAAGAGTACGGCTGAGGTCGTAGTACCGCTGTGTCAGCGCAGTTTCGTCAAGTGCTGGATGTAACGGCAGAGCAAAGACGCTAAAGTAGTCTGTCTGAGGTGGGAGGAGTTGAACGGCAGCACATTGTGGACAGAAGGGCGTAGCAGGATGCTCATGTGCACACCGCCAACACCGCAGAACAACAGCAGTAGTCATGCATCATACAGTGCGGCTTACACCGAGAACGAACTGCCACACCCACACGAACGTTTCACGTTAGGGTTTTGCAGTTTGAACCCTGAGTCCATTAGCCCGTCAGCGTAGTCGAGTTCTGTGCCGCGGAGATAAATAAAACTTTTGCGATCAACGATCACTTTGGCGTTATCGCGCTCAAAGACCCGGTCGCCATCTCGCTGGACATCAAGATCCATCTTGTATGACAACCCTGAACACCCACCACCGACGACTTTCACCCGCAGTCCCTGCCCATCTTTTTCTTGTTGGGCAAGGAGCGATTGAATCTTTTTCGCAGCATTTTCACTGATTTCAATTGTCGCTTGCGCCATGTTTGCTTTCCTAGAACTAATACGTAAAACGTAGCACGTAACCTCTCCACCCCTCTTCTTTACGTTTTACTTTTTACGGATTACGTGTCTTAAAGTAGACCTTACAAGTCTACGATAAGGTGTAGGGCAAGCACTGTCAAGGGAACCCAACTCGGGAAGGGCGAAAAGGTAAAGCGGGGAAAAGGCGAAATGGAAAACCGTAAAACATTATCCAAGCGTTTTGACCTTCTTCTCCATTTACCCTTTTATCCATTTCGCCTCTTCGCCCTGGTCTATATTCCCCATTTCGCCTTTTCCCCTACTCCTTAGCTTGCTGCGTCCGCTATCCCTTGTTCCAATAATATTCAAAGAGACAATATTGATCGTAGAAACCGTCCCGTATGCGATTGTTCACTCTGCACGATCTCTTCGGGCGTACCAGCAACAACGATCTCCCCACCTTCTACTCCGCCCTCGGGGCCAAGATCGATAACGAAGTCAGCCGTCTTGATGACTTCAAGATTATGCTCAATGACAATGACGGTATTCCCGCTTTCTACTAGCATTTGCAGGATGTTCAGCAGGCGCTGAATGTCGACAAAATGCAGGCCTGTCGTGGGCTCATCAAGGATATACAAGGTGTGACCAGAAGGTTTGCGACTTAGTTCCTTGGCTAATTTCAAACGCTGCGCTTCTCCGCCAGAGAGTGTGGGCACAGGTTGCCCTAACTTCACATACTCGAGTCCGACATCACGCAGGGTTTCCAACTTGGGTCGTATAGCAGGCAGATCTCCACAGAACGACAATGCCTCGTTTACTGAGAGGGCAAGGACCTCAGCGATATTTTTTCCGCGAAATTGGACTTCCAAGGTCTCACGGTTATACCGTACCCCACGGCAGACGTCACAAACAACATACAAGTCTGGCAGAAAATGCATCTCAACTGCGACTACGCCATCACCTTCGCACGCTTCGCAACGTCCGCCTTTGACGTTGAAGGAAAAGCGGTCTGGTCCGTAGCCCCGTACGCGCGCCTCAGGTAACTGGGCAAAGAGATCACGCAGAGGGTTGAACAATCCGATGTACGTTGCAGGGTTCGAGCTCGCGGCACGACTGATCGGCACTTGATCAACACAGATCACACTCTTCAATTGTTGCCACCCGATAATCTTTATTCCTCGCTTCTCCACGCCTCGCTTATTTAACAACAGCGCAAGCGCAGGATACAGTGCGTCCATCACCAGTGAGCTTTTGCCTGAACCTGAAACACCGGTGACACATGTTAAGGTGCCAAGAGGAAATCGGGCAGTAACATTCTTTAGATTATGCGTGGTCACGTCAGCGAGCGTGAGCCATTGTGTACCCAGACGGCGACATCGCGGGAGCGGAGTAGCCGCTTCTCCTCGTAAATAACTGCCCGTGATTGAAGCAGGCGAACTCATCACTTCCTGAGGTGTACCCACTGCCAGCAATTCGCCACCAAATTCACCCGCTCCAGGCCCGAGGTCCAACACATAATCAGCAGCCAAAATTGTCTCCCGATCATGCTCAACAACAACCACAGAGTTGCCGCGATCACGTAATTGTCGCAAAGCGCTAAGCAGACGTTGGGTATCCCGTTGATGCAACCCAATCGATGGTTCATCAAGGACATACAACACACCCGAGAGTCCACCACCAATCTGCGTTGCCAACCGCACCCGCTGGGCTTCACCGCCAGACAAGGTCACTGCTGGACGATCAAGAGTCAGATAGTCGAGGCCAATGTCGAGAAGAAATCGTAACCGCGTCTCGATTGCTTGGCACAGAGGTCGCGCGATAGCTATCTGCTGATCGTTGAATGGCAACGTAGAAAAGAAAGTCTGGGCCTCGACAATCGACAAATCTAACACCCCCACGATATCACGGTCAGCGAGGCGAATACCTTTCGTCTCAGGTCTGAGTCGCATTCCGTGACAAGCCGTGCAGGCAATGGTTTCTTCGCTGGTCGTTTCTGTTTCTTCCTTCCTCTGCTTCGTGGGTTGCTTTGTTCTCGCCTTCCCAACCTGGATGCCAAGGCCATCACATGCAGGACAGGCCCCTTGGAAACTGTTCGGTGAGAAGAATGCTGGAGTCAGTTCAGGATAGGCAAAGCCACACGCCGCACACACCAGACGTTGGGTAAATAACAGTTCATCACTTTCACCCACAAGAATTTTCACCACATCTTTGCCATGGCGCAATGCAGTTTCGAGTGAGTCCGCCAGGCGTTGTGCAATGCCGCTTTTAACAATCAAGCGATCAACAACAATATCGAACTCCGCCGGCGGTTTTCGTGGGAATGACGCTTCTTCAGCAAGCTCATACTGCGCCTCGCCTACGCGAATACGGACAAAACCCGCTTGTCGCAATTCACGGACAGTCCCAACAAAATTTGTCGCGTTCGTCAATCGTATTGGTGCGAGGATTTGGACGCGGGTACCTTCAGCAAGGTTCAAGACCTGGTCAACCATCTGCGGGACGCTATGGCGAGTAATGACCCGTCCGCAGTCCAAACAGTATGGAGTTCCAACTCGGGCGTAGAGAACCCGCAGATAATCGGCAATCTCAGTGACTGTCGCAACAGTTGAACGTGGCGAGGTCGTCGTGCCGCGTTGCTCAATAGCAATTGCCGGTGAAAGCCCCTCGATCTCATCGACATCCGGTTTCGCGCGTTGGTCGAGAAACTGCCGCGCATAGGCTGAGAGCGATTCAACATATCTTCGCCGCCCCTCAGCGTAGAGGGTATCAAAAGCTAGCGATGACTTTCCTGAGCCAGAGACACCGGTAATCACTGCAAGTTTGTTACGCGGGATCTCGACAGAAATATTCTTGAGATTATGCTCGCGTGCACCGCGAATACGTATAGAGTCCACTGTTGTTAGCGAAACTTCGGCATTACTTTCTCGGCAAACCGACGCAGCGAAGCCCAGACTTCTTCTCGTGGCAAACCACCAAGATCGGTGTACACCCAGTAATGGGTGTTGCCGACTGCCTCCTTTGCTTGTGCTACGCGATCGATACATTCCTCAGCATCACCACAGATCGCTAGCGTCTGCCGGGCACGGTCGAAATCGACGTTCGCTAAGAATGACTTGACCCCTGCAAAGGCTTTGAACTGTTTTGCTTGCGTGTAATCCTTCTCTTCGACCAAGGTGGAAACGAAGTGGAAATAGCGTACGTAGTGCTTCGCCCACACATCTTTTGCTTGCGCGGAAGATGTTCCGACATAGCAATGATTGCCAGTGGAAATAGAAACCTGCGACGGGTCGTATCCAGCTTCCTGTAAGCGCTCTCGATAGAGCTTAACAAACGGAGTAAAGGTTTGGATCGGTGCGAATACCGAAGCCAACAGAATGTTATAACCGTGTGCACCCGCAAGTTCGTAAGACTCTGGCGTAGGTCCAGCTCCGATCCAAATCGGTGGCCTTGGCCGTTGCACCGGACGTGGTAATATTGATAGATTCGGCAGCCGTCGATACTGACCTTCATAAGATATGACATCTTGCGACCAAGCCTTGTCGATAATCTCGATGCCCTCGGCAAAACGTTCTCGGCTGTCATCCATTGAGCGCTCGAAGCCGTCGTCACTGGTCTTCTGGAAGCCACGGCTGGCTCCAAAATCCAGTCGTCCGTTGCTTAGCACATCAACCATTGCGTAGTCTTCAGCTAGCCGAATCGGATCGTGCAACGGCAACAAAGCAACGGCAGTGCCGAGACGAAGCCGTGTTGTTCGCTGAGCGACCGCAGCAGCAAACACCTGCGGCGATGGACACAGATAGTTACAAAAATGATGCTCGCCCATCCATACCGAATCGAAGCCAAGCTCTTCAGCGTAGGAAATTTCGTCAAGCAGAAAGCGATAATACTCTTGGGGTGAGCAGTCCTCGGGATAATAATCGAACAGCGTAAGCAGACCAAAGTTCATATAGTCGCTCCTACGAACAAGGATACTCAGCCCCTAGAGTGAATCAGGACGTTTGTCAAGGAAAGTGAAGATAGGCTGAAGGCTGTAGGCCGAAGGCTAAAGAGAAGAAAGCAAATCAGAAGGCCGCAGGATAGAAAGAAAAAACTTTGTGCACTCGTCGCAGGCGTGAATTCATACTCTCGTGCAAAAATTTTCTCCCTACAGCCTATAGCCTTCAGCCTTTCCCCTTCTTCCACCGCAACACCGGATGGCGGGCGGCGCGGGTTTCGTCAAGGCGGCTGACAGGGGTCAGCAATGGTGCGTTCTTCAGTGCGTCGGGATTGTCCTTGATCTCCTGAGCAATCGCGAGTAGAGCATCAGCAAATTCGTCCAGTGTTTCTTTGCTTTCCGTTTCGGTGGGCTCGATCATCAGCGCGCCACTCACAACTAGTGGGAAGTAAATCGTTGGCGCATAGAAACCGTAATCAAGCAGACGTTTCACGATATCGAGGGTTTTGACACCGGATGAGGAAAACGAATGGTCAGAGAACACACATTCGTGCATGCTCGGCGTTTCCTCAGCAATATCGAATGCGTGCTCCAATCGCTTGCGCAGATAGTTGGCATTGAGCACGGCCATCTGGGTCGCCCGCGTAAGCCCATCACTTCCCATTGCTAAGATATACGCATAAGCTCGCACGAGAATGCCGAAGTTGCCATAGAAGGAGCGGACTTTGCCAATTGATCGTGGGAACGTATGGCTCCAGCGATATTGGCTGTTTTCGTTGACGACTCGTGGCACTGGCAAATACGGCTCTAGGATTTTCTTGACTCCAACCGGCCCTGCTCCTGGTCCACCTCCGCCATGCGGGGTAGAAAACGTTTTGTGCAAATTAAATTGGATCACATCCGCACCCATGTGGCCAGGTTTAGCCACACCTATGAGCGCGTTCAGGTTCGCGCCGTCCATGTACACCAATGCGCCACGCGCATGTAACGCTTCAGTGATCTGAACAATTTCACGCTCAAAGAGTCCCAGGGTGTTGGGGTTTGTCACCATCAGTGCAGCGACCTCGTCGTCGACGAACCGCGCCACAGTCGCCGCTTCGAGCATACCACCTGGACCTGTAGGCACTTCAGTCACCGCATAGCCACACAATGCAGCCGAAGCCGGATTCGTACCGTGCGCACTACCAGGAATCAACACTTTCTTGCGAGGCCGTCCTTGTTCTAAGTGATAGGCACGAATCAACTTCATGCCGGTGAGTTCGCCTTGCGCTCCAGCCGCGGGTTGTAAACTCACCGCATCCATTCCGCTAATTTCGGCCAGCCGTCGTTCGAGATCAGAGAGCAACGCTAAGGCCCCTTGCGCATACTCATCGGGAACTAGGGGATGAAGCTGCGCCATCCCAGGAAACCGCACAACCAGTTCGTTCACGATCGGGTTGTATTTCATAGTGCAGGAGCCGAGCGGATACAAGGTCGTCGCCGCGCTGAGGTTCCATTGCGACAAGCGCGTGAAGTGACGAATGATTTCCCCTTCGCTCACTTCAGGAAAATCGTCGAGGGCAACACGGCATAAATCAGCAGGAACATCGCGAGAGAGTTCACGTTCTGGCAGATCGTCTTCCGGCAACGAGTGCCCTACCCGGCCAGGTGAACTACGTTCAAAGATGAGTTGTTCATCGAGGAGGACACGCTTACGCTGGGGGCCAGGGGCCAGGGGTCGGAGGTCAGTTAAGACATTTCGCCTCGATTCAGCCTGCTTCTCCATGAACTGTTCCTCTCCTTCTTACCTGACCCCTGCCCCCTGACTCCCGGTCCCTGCCCCAAGCCGTTCGATCTCGCGCCGCGCATGCATCTCTGTCACACACAACAACAAGCAATCCTTCAGTTCAGGATACCAATCTTCGAGCAGCAAACCTGCGATCACTCCTTGTTCTTTCAGTCGTTGCCACACGACACGGGCGTTTGGGACGGCTAGAACGAATTCATTAAAGAACGGAGCAGAAAAGCGTCGTCGATGATCACTGTTTTGTAACAATAGATCGAGCGCGTAGTGACTTTTCTTCACATTACGTTCTGCCAACTCGCGCAACCCTTGCTTACCCATCGTGCAGAGGAACACTGTGGCAGCCAAGGAGCAGAGACCTTGGTTAGTACAGATGTTTGAGGTCGCTTTCTCGCGACGGATATGCTGCTCGCGCGTTGAGAGCGTCAAGACGAAACCCCGGCGTCCTTCCTGATCGACAGTCTCACCGGCGAGTCGGCCTGGCATACTGCGCAAGAAACGCTCACGACAAGCGAAAAGTCCAACCCCTGGTCCACCGTAGGTCATCGGAATCCCGAAACTCTGACCCTCTGCCACGGCGATATCAACGCCGAGTTCCCCAGGAGATTTTAACAATCCTAAGGCTAACGCTTCGGTGGTCGCAGTCACAGCTAGTGCACCAGCCTGGTGCGTTACTTCACAGATAGACGCTACGTCTTCAATGATACCAAAGACGTTGGGGTAACCAATGACGACGCAGGCAACTGTCGCGTCAAGGCTCTGCACAAGTTTTGTCTTGTCGATACGACCGTCGTCTTGCCACGGCAATTCAATGATTCGTACTCCCGGAACACCCTCAAGGTAGGTTTGTATCACTTGGCGATATTGCGGGTGTAACGAACGCGCGACGACAACAGTCAAACGCTGGGGCAAAATACGTTTTGCCATCAGTACAGCTTCAGCAGTTGCTGAGGCACCATCATACATACTAGCATTAGCAACATCTAACTCGAACAATGTCGCAACCAGTGACTGAAACTCAAAGATCGCTTGCAACGTCCCTTGGCTCACTTCGGGTTGGTACGGAGTGTACGCAGTTGCAAACTCAGAGCGTTGGATAATCTGATCTACTACAACTGGAATAAAGTGCGGATACGCTCCAGCCCCAAGAAACGCCACAACATCAGGGGTCACACAGTTGGTAGTCGCAAGTTCGGCTAGACGAGAACGTACTCCAGCTTCAGACAATCCCGGAGGCAAATCGATTGCTGCTCGCGAACGCAGTGTTTCTGGCAAATGAACAAATAACTCGGCGAGCGATCCAGCTCCGATTGTCGCAAGCATGGACGCAACATCATTATCAGTATGGGGGATATAACGCATAGGGAGTCTACGAGTCTAGGTGTCTAAGCGCTTAGGAGTCCGGGCGTCTTTGAGTCTGTCAGTTTACTGGTTTTTGACTCCTGGACGCCTAGGCTTTTTTCACGCGTCTGCGACAAATTTTTCGTAAGCCGCAGCATCCATCAGTTCATTCACCTCTTGTGGATTACTCAGTCGCAAACGAACCATCCACGCTTTGCCATAGGGATCTGCATTCACCAATTCCGGCGTGTTGGGTAATTCCGTATTCGTTTCGGTCACCGTTCCGCTCACCGGTGCGTAAATATCAGACACCGCCTTTACCGATTCTACGACACCAAGCGTTTCATCTTTGTTCAGCACCTTGTTGACCGCGGGGAGTTCGACATAGACAACGTCACCAAGTTGTTCTTGCGCATAGTCCGTGATGCCAACGGTCGCAATATCACCGTCTACCGCAACCCATTCGTGTTCCTGCGAGTATCGCAGCCCTTTTGGGAATTCCATAGCCACCTCCGTCTACTCATCCCTGGCGATAAAATGGTCGCGCAACCACATGCGCTCGTACCTGTCGACCACGAATCTCCACTGCCAGTGGAGTTCCTACCGTAGCACACACAGGAGGAACGTAACCCAACGCAATGCCCACACCAAGCGTAGGCGATTGTGTCCCGCTCGTCACGATCCCTGCCTCGTGTTCACCCTGCCATAGTTTGTACCCATGTCGAGGGATGCCGGTTTCATCCATACGAAGACCAACAAATTGTTTGCGTATTCCTGCTGACTGTTGTCGCAACAGCGCGTCACGCCCGATGAAGGCAGGTTTCTCAAACTTAACCAGTCGCTGTAGTCCCGCGTCTAATGGCGTCGTTTGCGCATCGATATCATTGCCATACAACATGTACGCAGCTTCGAGGCGCAGGGTATCCCGCGCACCAAGGCCGATCGGCAGCAGTCCAGCATCTTGACCAGCATTCAGACAGGCATCCCATACTTTTACTGCCTGTTCTGCTGCGACAAATAACTCAAACCCATCTTCGCCGGTGTAGCCCGTGCGGGCGACAAGGGCCGAAGCGCCAGCCACATCTCCAGTGGTGAACCAATAACGCTTAACGTCAATTAGATTCAGCGAGGTCAAGCGTTGGACGATCCTAGGAGCGCTCGGTCCTTGCACGGCGATGAGCGCGTACTCGTCGCTGTGGTCAACTATCTCCGCTTGGGCACGATTGTGTTGTGTCATCCATTCGAAGTCTTTGCTGATATTGGCGGCGTTGACACAGACGAAGAAGCGGTCTTCTGCTATGCGATAGATGATGATGTCATCAACAATGCCGCCATCGGGATAGCACATCAATGAATACTGCGCCTGGCCAAGCTGAACGCGGGCAGCATCAGTCACTACTAGTTCCTGTAACGCTTCGAGTGCTCGCGGGCCACTCACCTCGACTTCACCCATATGACTAAGATCGAACAGTCCAGCTTTGCTACGCACGGCATGATGTTCAGCCAAGATACCGCGATACTGCACTGGCATGTCCCAGCCACCGAACTCGATCAGCCGCGCGCCAAGGGCACGATGGATTTCGTAGAGGGGTGTTCGCTTAGGCATGCTTTAGCTCCGAGGACTGAGATTCTGAGGACCGAGATTCTATTGAGTCATCGAGCCATTGAGTCATTGAACCATTGAAAATGACCCGATGGCAAATGAATCAATTTTTAGCACTCATTACTCGTTACTCGGCCCTCGCTTGCTGTTCCGCCGCTTTCAACGTATTCGCTAATAACATCGCCACCGTCATCGGGCCAACTCCGCCAGGCACGGGAGTGATAAACGCGGCACGTTCTTTCGCCACTGCGAATTCAACGTCGCCGCGCAGTTTATTGTCGGTCATGCGCGAAATTCCTACATCAATCACAATCGCCCCTGGCTTTATCCACTCACCTTTTACTACGTCAGGACACCCAACCGCAGCTACGACTATATCGGCTGCCCGCACTTCGGCGGCAAGATCGACAGTCTTTGAGTGACAACACGTGACCGTTGCGTTCTGCTCTAGCAACATGAGAGCAACAGGTTTCCCGACGAGCATGCTACGGCCAATCACGACCGCTTTTTTCCCTGTCAGCAGTACTTCTGTGTGTTCAATAAGTCGCATCACTCCCAGTGGCGTACATGGACGTAACGCATCTTCGCCTAACACCAGTCGACCTTGATTGAACGGATGGAGGCCGTCCACATCTTTCTCCGGAGCTAATGCGAGAATCAAGGTACGCTGGTCCAAATGCTCTGGCAACGGCAGCTGCACGAGGATCCCATGCACATCTCGACAGCGGTTTAATTCACCGATGAGTCGTAAGACTTCTTCTATTGAGGTCGAGGAAGGAAACCGATACGGAAAAGATCGGATGCCAACTTCCTGGCACGCTTTCTCCTTTGTACTGACATACACACGCGAAGCCGGGTCATCGCCTATCAAAACAGTCGCCAAGCCGGGGACGTAATCGTGGCGTGCGAGAAACTGTGCAACTCCGGCTTTGACAGTCTGCCGTACGTGTTGCGCCACTGCTTTTCCGTCGAGGAGGGTACCGGTGTCAGTCATAGTCTTTCTAAGATACGCAATTCGCTTTCTCACTGCAAAGGGAACTACTATAATACCGATATGCGTATCGGAATTCCAAAAGAGATTAAGGCGGAAGAAACTCGCGTCGCTATCACTCCGAGTGGGGTTGCGGGTCTGGTTGCTCACAACCATCACGTATTGATTGAGCATAACGCGGGCAGCGGCAGCAGTATCCCTGACAATCTTTATCAGGCTGCAGGAGCCACCATCCTCCCAACTGCAAAGGCAGTGTGGGAACAGGCAGAAATGATCTTGAAAGTAAAGGAACCACTCCCAGCGGAATATCCCCTGCTCCGACCGGGGTTAATCGTTTTTACCTATCTCCACCTTGCCGCCGATGAAACACTCACTCGTGCCCTTTTAGACAAGCAGGTGACTGCCCTTGGCTATGAAACGATCCAGCTTGACGATGGTTCGCTTCCCTTGCTTGCACCAATGAGCGAAGTTGCGGGGCGGCTCGCTCTTCAAGTCGGCGCGTGGAGTCTACAGGCCACCAATGGCGGTCGCGGGGTATTGTTGAGTGGAGCCTCTGGAGTGAAACCCGCACATGTAGTGATTATCGGCGCTGGGATCGCCGGCACTAATGCGTGCCAAGTTGCCGTCGGTGTAGGAGCGCATGTCAGTATTCTTGACGTAAATCCGGCTCGTCTTCGGTATGTTCATGATATTCTCGGCGGCCATGTCACCACGGTCATGTCAAATCGTGCGAACATCGAAGAAGAAGCTACTTCCGCTGATCTTGTCATTAGCTCAGTTCTCATTCCTGGCGCGCGTGCGCCGAAGTTGCTCTCGCGCACGCTGTTTCGCAATATGAAACCGGGCGCGGCGTTTGTTGATATTTCGATCGATCAGGGCGGAAGCGCAGAAACATCGCGACCGACCGCACACCACGATCCGATTTATCTCGACGAAGGTGTGGTGCATTACTGTGTCACCAACATGCCGGCAATCGTCCCTCATACTTCTACTTATGCGTTGACTAATGTCACGTTGTCTTATGCGCTCGAGCTGGCGGATAAAGGCTTAAAAGCCTTGCAGACCAACACCTCACTACGCCGTGGGCTCAACACAATGCGAGGACAAGTGGTTCATCCGGGAGTGGCAACGGCATTTAATTTGCCGTGCGCGGAGGTGGAGGAAGTACTGGCGAAGCTAAATCTGACGGCATAAACCTGGCCACCCGCTCTTGTCACCCTGAATGACGTCAAGGGTCTCTCAGAAAGACCTGCCCTGAGCGCACTCTGAGGGCAGCGAAGGGGAAGTCGAAGGATTCTTCGCTGCGCTCAGAATGGCAGTTCCGCTGCGTTACACCGTAAAGGGTACAAATGTCACGCTCTCCGGTGCAGCACAATCGGGCATCGCATGGGCACAGCACACGGTGTTCCTACTTTCTTCACACCTTCTGCGCCCGTTCAACAATTGGTGCATTTCGTTTGATCCATTCGAGCCCCTTACCATTGGCAATCTCCGTCGCCATCGGCTGTGAGAAGAGGACTACGCGCGTCGCACCAGCATCACGATACTGTTTCAGCTTGTCCTCTGACAGGTTGCCACCTTCGGCATCAACAAACGGTGAGATCTGCCACTGATCTGGATTGCGTCCAGCTTCACGCGCGAGTTTTCGTGCGGGATCAACATAGACAGTCTTGAGCGTCGCTGGGCTATCGACTAGCGGGCACAAGCCATCGCCAAAGCGCGCAATACGTTCTGCAGCTTTGGGTCCGTGCGCGCCAATCAGAATCGGCGGGCCGGATTTTTGGATTGGTTTCGGTTCGCAATGAACGGCTGGAAACCGCACCAACTCTCCTTCATATTTTGGTTCCGCTTGCGTCCAACATATGCGCATCGCTTCGACTGTCTCGCGTAACCGTTTCCATCGTACCCGGAAACTGGTGCCCATTACTTCAGTTTCTTCCTTGAGCCAGCCAGCACCGACGCCCAACAACGTTCGCCCACCAGAATAACAATCAAGACTGGCAATCACTTTGGCAGTCATCAGCGGTTCGCGCTCGGGAAGCAAACAGATGCCGGTCGCGAGTTTGATTTTCTTCGTTGCGGCCGCAGCGACTGTCAGTGCAATGAAGGGATCGTGCCAGCGGTTATAGTGCTCAGGAAGCTGACTACCCCCAGGCACTTGAGTTTTGAAACCGAACGGAATCACAGGGTGTTCGGGAATCCAAATCGAATCAAATCCTGTGGCCTCAACCTGGCGCGCAATCTCGGCCAGGTCTCCGGTCGTCGCGGTTGCCGGAATTAAAAAACCAACATTCATAGCTCATCCTCCTTTGCGGAAATGCTTCCTCCTCTTAATGCAAACGCGCAGGTGCAGCAAGCGAACCCATGTTCTCCTCGTCCCCAGGCAGAGCCTGGGGACGGAGGGTAGTTTCTTTTCATTGACGTTACCTAACACGACAGATATTTTCGTACCATGCCAACATCAACCGAGTCGGAAGCTGCACCCGCAGGTCGGCAACTACCGTATGCGCTACGTGCCCTGCAACATCGCAATTTCTGTCTGTTTTTTGCCGGTCAGCTTGTCTCACGTACTGGCTATTGGATGCAAGGAATGGCGCAGGGCTGGTTAGTCTACCGCCTCTCACATTCCTCCGTCATGCTCGGACTCGTCGCCTTTGCCGGACAGATTCCTGCGGTTGTGCTCGGTCCGTTTGGTGGTGTCGTTGCCGACCGCTTCAGTCGTTACAAAATCTGCTTCTATACGCAGATCCTTTTTATGGTGCAAGCGCTCATCCTTGGTACCTTAACCTCACACGGCGTGATTACCGTCTGGCAAGTATTTCTTCTAGCACTTATCGCCGGCACTTTACAGACATTTGAAATGCCGGCTCGTCAAGCATTTCTGCAAGAAATCGTCGGCAAGGAAGACTTGACCAGCGCAATTGCACTCAACTCTGCTCTCGTTAATGCCGCCCGTATCGTCGGTCCCGCTCTTGCTGGTCTCTTGGTTGCCAAGTTTGACGAAGGCGTATGTTTTACAGTGAATGGGATCTGTTACCTCGCCATTATTGGCGGGTTCATGGCGATGCAAGTACCACCAAGTGGAGAACGAGCACCGAGTGCTTCGGTTTCCAGCTTCATCCGTGAAGGCATGTCCTATGCCTTCCACACTCCAGCGATTCGCCTGCTGCTTACGTTCATTGGCCTCCTTAGTCTCCTCAGTACTCCCTACTCTGTTTTGATGCCAGTATTTGCCAAAGACATTCTTCATGGTGGACCTGATGCTATGGGAATGCTTTTAGGAGCTGCAGGAGCCGGAGCTGTGGTCGGGGTGCTGTTCCTCGCACGACAACGAGGCACTGACAATATGGGGCGATTTATTACGCTCGCGCTTATTCGCTTTGGCATCGGCATGATCTTATTCTCGCTCTCCCGGAACCTGTGGCTCTCCATGCTTCTGCTCCCGCTCATCGGCTCGGGGTTTATGGTACCAATGTCGGCTGCAAACACATTGTTACAAACGCTTACACCGGATCGCTTGCGCGGTCGGGTGATGAGCTTGTTCCTCATGATGTTTATGGGGGCACCACCGATAGCGAGCTTGCTGGCCGGTTCGCTCACACAACATATCGGAGCACCGATGACCGTCGGGTTGACCGGAGTCGGATGCTTTTTTGTCGCGCTCTGGTTTTGGCTGCGTACACCGCTGTTACAGCAGGCAAGCGAAGAGATGCGGGAGGAGAGTTTGGAGCAACCCGCAAAAGCGGTCTGAGTTGCTGTTCCGTAGGTTGAGCAAAAGCGTAGTGATGCCCAGCAACGAAGCCAGAAAGCGTCGGACTGCGGCTCGCGCGACAAAGCTTTTTCTCCCCTAGCCTCGCACCCGTCCATCACATATCTTTTTTACATGTCTACTTTGCGTGATAGTTTCCGCCGCTTTGTCTGCCAAACCTCACCCGAGCCAATGGGCATTGAGGTCGAACGGGCACACGGCTGTGTAATCGTCGATAAGAGGGGCAACCAGTATCTCGATTTTCTTTCCGGCATCGGTGTCGCCAGTATCGGCCATACGCATCCGGCGGTTGTCAATGCAGTGAAAAATCAAGCGGAACGTTACTTGCATGTGATGGTCTACGGTGAATACATTCAGGAACCGCAAGTGCAGCTCGCTCGGCGATTGGCTGAGATCGCCCCATCCACACTTTCAGTGACATACTTTACCAACAGTGGCACTGAAGCGATCGAAGGAGCGCTCAAAACCGCGCGTAAATATACTGGACGTTCGGGTTTCGTCAGTTTCTTTGGCAGCTTTCATGGTGACACGTTTGGTTCGTTGTCCGTCGGTGGCAATCCGTTGTACCGAGAGCCTTTCGAGCCGCTCTTACCAGGGGTGACATTTCTACCGTTCAATGCAAAGGCTGCCCTCGCAAAAATTGATGATACGGCCGCCGCGGTCATCATCGAACCGATCCAGGGAGAAGGTGGCGTGCGTATTCCAGATGAAGATTTTCTTCCGGCTCTCCGACGCCGTTGTGACGAAGTCGGCGCATTACTGATCTTCGACGAAGTCATCACCGGCTTTGGTCGTACTGGAAAAATGTTTGCCTCTGAACACTGGAATATTACGCCAGATATTATGGTCCTCGCTAAGGCTCTCGGTGGGGGACTGCCGCTAGGAGCGTTCATCAGTACGCCAGAAATCATGGCTACGCTGTCGGCCGATCCGCCATTAGCACATGTCACAACCTTTGGTGGTCACCCGGTGTGCTGTGCGGCCGGGCTCGCATCGCTGAATTTCATACTAGAAACCAATCTGCCTCAACGTGCACAGGAAAAGGGCGAGGAGTTACTCCACAAGCTCCACACCCTTATTGGCCACGGCCATCTCATCGGTGCCCGTGGGCGTGGGTTATTGATCGGGATGGATTTTGCTACACCTGAAGCGACGAAATATTTCGTGCAAAATTGTTTCGCGGCTGGCTTGATCTTAGGGTGGACGTTGCATCGCGATACGGTTGTTCGTTTAGCACCACCGTTAATTATTTCCTCAGCGGAAATTGACCGCGCACTCGCGATCATGCACGATACTCTTCATTCGTAGTCACAAGGAGATATTCATGGCAGAGAATATTGCTCCCCCTCTCACTCCAGAAGGATTTTTCACCGAGAAAATCGCACCGCAGTTTCGTCGCCGCATTGAAGACCTCCAGCGGCAAATCTTGACACTCCAGCAACAAATACAGGAGCGACAGACAGCGCAAGGCACGGTCCGCATTGTGATCGAAGGCGACGGGGGTGGTACCTGGTGTCTCAACGTCAAGAACGGCGAGATGAGAGCAGAAACAGACGCGGCCTTTCCGCCGGTGATGACCATCTATCAGTCACGTGCTTACTTCGATTGGGCCGCATCATTAGCAACTGATTCAGGACTGTTTGGCCCTGGTGGGCGCAACAATCAAGGTGAACTCACAAAGTCGCGTTTTGAGCGTTTACAAAAACTCAAAGGCCTGTTGCAATTCACCTTCACCAACTTGCCGGATGGCAGTGAACAAGACTTCCAGATTCACTTTGGTGATGGCGAACGCCCAGAAAAACCACAAACGGTGATGTCGATGAAAGCCGAAGATGCGCAGAAAATGGCGCGCGGTGAGATTAACCCACAAATGGCATTCATGGGTGGAATTATCAAAGTCACCGGCGATATGGCGCTCGCTATGCAGTTCGGCGCAGCGATGATGTGAAGATGAACCATGCGTAAGGACTCAAACGAAACATCCTACCTGCGGTTTATCACAGGTAGGGTGTAAACCTGGTGAGCTAAACCTTATTTTGCCTTTTTATTCGGAAGCTGCAGTTGTCCAACAGGAATACATATGCCATCAGGGTCGCAGACCATCACGAGATCGTCCGGCAGACAATCTGCAAACGCGTCGACTATGGTACAGCCATCCGCTGTGCAACAGTAGATAGTTCCATCCTGTACAGGACCTTCTGGTAACACAATCCAGGGAGATGGCCCTGGCAGCACTATACGGTAGGATGACTGGTTAGGAGCTTTCACAGTATTACTATTCGTAGGGCCAGCGTGGACGGGGACAGCGCTCGCAAGCAGGGTAGTGGCAAGCAGCGCGCTCAGGATAAACTTGCCTCGTTTAGGCTGATTAGAAATTAACGTTGATGTAAAAGTAGTTTTCATTGCTTTCTCCTTACTATACGTTGTAATGTAATTAAAAATTCTTCAGCTCCTTTTCCTCTTCACTTCGTCGGTGCGGCTCATGCCATGTTCTTTTCTCCTTTCACTAGGGTCTACGGCACGGGCCGTTTGGAGGATGGGAAAAATCCAATGATTACGGTAAGTTTACGGTAAACTTTTGGTAATTTTTCGGTAAGCAAATGACAGCTCTCCAAACCGTCAGCTTTGGTCCTTTTCGCCTGGATGCGGCGAATGCACGCCTATGGCGTGACTCAGAAAAGATCCCACTCAAACCGAAAACGTTCTCAGTGTTGTGTTATCTCGTCGAACGTGCCGGTCAGTTAGTCACCAAAGAAGAACTCTTGAAGACGCTCTGGCCGAACGTGCGAGTCAGTGACGCAGTCCTCAAAGTCTGTATTCGCGAAATCCGCGAAGGATTAGAGGACCAAGCGAAGGCCCCGCAGTTTATTGAAACCGTGCACCGACGGGGATACCGCTGGGTCGCGGCAGTTCAAAGTTCAAAGTTTAACGTTCAAAGTCCGGAAGAAGTAGCCAGTAGTCAGCAGTCAATAGTCAGTAGACAAACAGAGACTAAGGACTGCGGGCTAGGGATTAGTTCAACCCCGCAAGCCCCTAGTCCCAAGCCTCGAGCACCAAGACTTGTCGGTCGTGACACCGAGCTGTCACGTCTGCACTATTTGTTAGGGAAAGCTCAAACCGGTGAACGTCAGATCGTCTTCGTCACCGGTGAAGCTGGGATTGGCAAGACCACTGTGGTCGAGGCGTTCTTGGAGCAACTGCAAGGGCACGCAGACGTACACGTATGTCGCGGACATTGTCTGGAGCAGTTTGGTGAGGGTGAGCCGTATATGCCGGTGCTGGAAGCGCTTGGCCAACTATGTCGCGCGCCAGACTATGATCGCATTCTCACAACCCTCGGTCGTTACGCACCGACATGGCTTGCGCAGATGCCGGGTCTATTGGATACCGAAGCGCTTGACGCTCTACGGCCTCGGATAATCGGCACCACCAAAGAGCGCATGCTACGAGAACTCGCAGAAGCACTAGAAGCGCTCACAGCTGAGCAGACCCTGGTACTGCAATTTGAGGATCTTCATTGGAGTGATTCTGCAACCCTTGACCTCATTTCCTATGTCGCACGCCGACCCCAACTTGCACGACTGTTCGTGATCGGCACCTATCGCCTAAGTGATGTAGAACGACGAGAGCATCCACTCAAGCCCCTGAAACAAGACCTCCACGTTCACCGGTATTGTGAAGAGTTAGCAATAGCGCCGCTCTCTGAAGCAGCAGTCACAGCATATGTCACGATACGCCTCGCTGCCCCCTCTTCCTTCCCTCAGTCAGGACTCCAACGACTCGCGCAGATGATCCATCAGCACACCGAAGGTAATCCGTTATTCATGGTGAGTCTTGTCGATTATGTCGCGTCACGAGAGACACCGATCGACAAAAACGAAAACTGGAACTTCCGACCCGCCATAGAATACCTCGACATCCCCGTTAGCCTCCGTGCTTTCATCGAACAGCAAATCGACCAAGTCAGCGAGAACACCCAACAGATCCTCCAAGCAGCAAGCATCGTCGGGAGAGAATTTTCCGCCGCAGCGGTGGCCGCCGGAAGACAAGAGAATCTTGACGCAGTTGAAACAGTCTGTGAAGAACTCGTACGACAGTCGCTTTTTTTGCAACGCAGAGGAACAGAAGAATGGCCTGACGGAACTATCGCCGCACGGTACCGTTTTCTCCACGTCTTGCATCAGAACGTCTTAGCTGAACGTCTGACCGCGCGACAACGCATCACTCAGCACCAACGGATAGGCGGGCGCCTAGAGGGAGCATACGGTATCCGTGTGCGAGAAATCGCTGCTGAACTAGCGCTGCGTTTCGAGGAAGGGAGAGACTACAATCGGGCGCTCCAACATCGTTGGCAAGCGGGAAGAAACGCGACCCGACGCCATGCCCATCAGGAAGCCATTCTTCACTTCACCAGAGCTTTGGATTTGCTTACTCATCTCCCAGATAACCAAGAGCGTAAGCAACAAGAACTTGGGCTACGGATTATTCTGGGCGGATCGTTAGTCACGGCCAAAGGACATGCTGCTCCTGAGGTAGAAGCTGTGTATGCCGAAGCGCGAGCATTATGCCAGGAGGTGGGAGAGACGCCACAGCTCTTTCCCGCCCTGGCCGGACTCTATCGTCATTATACCGTCCGAGGAAAGTATGACATTGCACTGAAATTGGGGAACCAGCTGTTAGAACTGGCGCAAAACGCACAAGAGCCAACCCTACTCATGGGTGCCCACGGCATGCTCGGATATGTGTTGTTTTTGCGCGGCGATTTCGCAACTGCTCAGAAACATCTCGAGCAGAGTGTCGCGCTCTATGATGTGCAACGGCATCGCTCTATCGCCGCTCTTTATGGAGATGATCCTGGTGTGGCCTCGCTTGCTTTCGCAGCGTGGACCCTCTGGCTCCGCGGCTATCCCGACCAAGCGCTGCAACGCAACAATGCTGCACTGTTACTCGCCCATGAGGTAGCCCATCCCCATGTGCATACAACTGCGTCGGGGCTCGCTGCCCAGTTCTATCGCTTTCGACGTGAAGAGCAAGCGGTTCGGGAACGAGTAGACGATGTGTTAACTCTTGCGAAAGAATACGGGTTTCCTCTGTGGATCGCGGTTGGAACGCTTTTCTACGGGTGGACACTCACTGAGCATGGACAGGTAGAAGCCGGTATCGCACAGATTCGCGAGGGGCTGACCGCTTTACGCGCTATCGGCTCAGAGTCCGAGCGTACACAATATCTGGGCATGTTGGCTCAGGCGTATAGCAAAGCGGGTCAGCCACAGGCAGGACTCGCACTGCTGGACGAAGCACTTACACTTGTAGACAACACAGGCGAACGGTTCTGGGAAGCTGAGTTGTACCGGGTCAAGGGAAACTTAGTCTTGCAGTCTAGCGTCCAGTGTCCAACGTCCGAAACCCCTAGCCCCCAACACCTCGCACCCAGCACCCAAGCGGAAGCTTGCTTTCTGAAAGCCATTGAAGTCGCCCGTCAGCAAGAGGCGAAGTTGCTCGAACTGCGTGCGACGATGAGTCTCGTACGACTGTGGCAGTGTCAAGGCAAACCTCATGCCGCACGCATTGCATTGGCAGAAATCTACCACCGGTTCACTGAAGGTTTTGATACTGTCGACCTGCGAGAAGCTAAGGAGTTACTTAGCACATTAACATAAAGTGCAGATAGCTCGTTCGCTGTACTCACTTTATGGCAGATAGCACATGGCTCGCTCCCTTTGGTCGCTTGGCAGGACGCTCTTACCATACGCCGTATACTATAGAGCGAACGCAGTGAGCGAGCCATAGAACGAAGCGAGCCATACACTATAGGCTACTTCCCAATATACCGTGGCTTCCTCTTCTCTAGAAACGCACGTGGGCCTTCTTTAGCATCCTCAGTTGCCAGTATTTCACGCGCCGCGGCATTCTCAATTTTGAATCCTTCTTCAAGCGATACACTCAAGGCGTGCAGTACCGTCTCTTTAATCTTACGGACAGCGATCGGACCGTTATCGGCAATCTTCCGTGCCAGTTCTTCCGCCTTGGACATAACCTGGTTCGCCGGAAGAACATAGTTCACAAGCCCAATCCGATATGCCTCTTGCGCATTGAATGTGTCTCCGACCAACATAATCTCCATCGCTTTGCAGTAGGGAATTTGGCGTGGTAGACGGACCATCGAGCCAGCAAATGGCATGAGCGACCACTTTACCTCAGTCAGTGCAAAGGTGGCCTTCTCTGACGCAATGCGAATATCGGTCGCTTGAATCAACTCGCATCCTCCGGCCAAACAAAAGCCGTTAATCGCAGCAATGATCGGCTTATACATCGGAATGCCGCGCAGAGTTGCCTGTTGACCTAATTCTGGACGGGCTAACAGACGGTGATCCCATTCATCTTCAGGCTTACGAGCGCCGGACGACAAGGGGATGAGCCGCCCCAAATCTGCACCCGCACTAAAGGCAAGGTCACCCGCGCCGGTAATAATAGCTACACGTAGTGAATCATCTGCCCCATAATCTTGCCAGGCATCTGCCATACGGCACAGCACTTCTGGGCTAAATGCGTTTCGTTTGTCCGGTCGATTGATCGTGATGTAGGCGATGCCGTCACGTTTTTCATACAGTAAAGCTGGAGCAGCCATAGTGTTCTCCTTTAAGCGAGTTGGATAGGGTCTGCCAACGTTTAGCAGCACTCTCAGTGCCAAGGTAGGACCTCCGGAGAGGCTGGAAGGTGAGGTAGTGAAAATCATCTCATGGAGTCAGCTTGAGCTGATCCTGGTTGCGTTTTGCTATGACCCCCTCGTGCCGTGGCTCTGCCGCGGCACGCCCTGCTTACCAGACGCTGTCCTTGCGTTCCCAGCCAGAGCCTGGGAACGAGAAGCCAATCTTCAGAGGCTGACAACTGATAGCTAACTACTGACGACTTTTTCCTTGACACCTCCTTGTACCAGTGCGACAAAAGAAACGCCCGCAGTGAGAAAAGGAGGGAACATGCCGGAGTCGGCACGTGTCAACGTTCAACCTAAAGATGTCACTACGACGCCGCCACCCGAAGTCGGTGGGCCCTACGCCTATTATGTCCTCGGTGTCCTCTTCGTTGTCTACATTTTCAATTTTATCGACCGGCAGATTCTGGCGATTCTCCTGCAACCGATCAAAGACGATCTTAAAATTTCCGATACCGCTTTAGGTTTTCTCACAGGTTTCGCCTTTGCGTTGTTTTATACCTTTGCAGGATTGCCTCTCGCTCGCGTCGCTGATCGCTGGGTACGGCGTAGTCTTATCGGGATCAGTCTCGCAACCTGGAGCATCATGACTGCTGTCTCGGGTCTTGCACGTGGGTTCATTGATCTCGCCCTTGCGCGCATTGGCGTTGGCATTGGTGAAGCTGGGGCAACGCCGCCAGCACATTCCTTGATTGCCGATTATTTTCCGCCTGCGAAACGAGCAACCGCATTTGCCGTGTACGCGTCAGGCATTTACGTTGGTGTCGGCATTGGTTTCTTCGTCGGCGGGTGGGTCAACGACAATTATGGCTGGCGTACCGCTTTCTACGTTGTTGGGCTTCCTGGCATACTCATGGCCTTGCTTGTCCGCCTCACTGTTCGTGAACCGCCGCGCGGAATGAGTGAAGCTCGTGTCTCAGCTGAGCGCCAATACACGATTGGAGAAGTCTGGCGTTTCTTCGCCGCGGTTCCAGCCGGGCGCAATATCAGTCTAGCCGGTGCGTTTCACGCCTTTGTTGGATACGGCTTGGGGGCTTGGATCCCTGCCTTCTTCGTACGTCTGCATGGTATGACTCCCGGCTCGCTCGGACGCTGGTTATCATGGATTACAGCAATCGGTGGGCTCGTCGGTGCGTTTGTCGGTGGTTGGATTGCTGACCGCTGGGCACAAGGCAATCCACGTGCGCGGGCATACGTAGGGATGATCGGTGCGTTATTATCGATTGTTCCTTTGTTTGTCACACTCTTAGTGACTGACACACAACTCGCACTGCTCTTCCTGCTCCCTTACAATATCTTCACTACGCTCTGGCTCGGCCCTACTGTGGCCATCATTCAGGAACTTGTCCCACCCGCGATGCGTTCTATGGCGTCGGCGGTGTTCCTCTTTATCGTTACCATTATCGGCCTTGGTGCCGGCCCACAGGTTGTTGGTATTCTCAACGATTGGATCGGCACCCGTGAAGCAATTCGCTACTCACTGCTCTTCGTTGCCATTATCATGAATATCATCGCGGCATGGTACTTCTGGCTGACGGCAAAGACGCTAGAAAAAGATATGGAAGTGAAGAAGAGACTGTAAGCGACAAAGTATCACCTACGAACTACTCATCACTACTCACAACTGCTTACCGACATCCTCCGGCTGTACTGGTTTTGCGCCAAGCGCGAGTAAGGGCGCGTTGTCGTCGTTTTCCAAGGTTAACAAAGGCTTCCCCCAAGAGAGAACATCACGGCAAAAGCGCTCCGTCTTGCTGCCAGGAGCAGCATGGGCGACGAAGACTTTATCAGCAAGCCGAGCAACAAACTCATTCCGTTTCTGCGCCAAACCTGCGGTTGCGCGACGGTTATTTGCCGTAAAGGGAGAATGGTGTAACAGGCGGCCCTCCGCTAGCAGGGCTTTCCACTCAGCAGGTATGCGCATCCTTTTAAGACTACGAGCTGGGCAAATAATGATCGACTGAGTGCCGCGAAGCAGCAATCTCAGACACTCCTTTTCCATAGGTGAATGGAAGCCGCCAGTAACAGTCACTCCAGTATCGCGCAAGACACGAGCTAGGTCGTAGGTTTGCAGGATCAGGGCACCGGGACACTTTACCGAACAGAATAACGCCAATTTCTGCTGCTGTAGAATATCAACATTGCCTAATATGGTAAGGGCTTCTTGGCGGCTTGTCGCTCAAATATTCGCTCAAAGCGGCAGAATACTTGGCATCGCCAGGTTTGAGCCGTGCTAAGGTGGGGAGCTTTTCCCTCTTATTCATAATTCTATCTAAAATTTTTATGGATAGATTATGGATAGACTCTGGATAAACTCTGGCGCAGATTTCACAAAGGTAGAACGTATCGCGTCCATCCTTTCTCGCCCTGACGTTTCAGTACTCCACAAGCCTCCAATTTCTTCAGTAAGTACCAAGCTCGTGTTGATTCAACCCTAAGCAGGTCACAGCACTGAGAATTATTGATAGAACCATGCTGCCGCACGTACTCTAGAATCTTTTCTTCCTTAGTTTGTGGCCTCCGTTCCTCCGGTAGTTCTGGAGAGGCTTTCAGTTGATATGAAGTCCATCGACCTACTCCTTGTTGCTCAATCAGCCGAACCTCCACTAATCCACGCAACTCTTGTCCGGCAATCATCGCGTCCACATGATTGAGACGACGATACTCACTATTAGTAATCTGTTCATGCTGTCTTAGGTAAACCAAGGCAAGCCGTTGACGGTCATTTAAGGGTAAGTTGGCAAACTGGTTGAGCCAGGCAATTGCCCCTGGATTCATCAACGTATGATTGCGAAACGTCAGCCAAAAGGATGAGCGTCGATCCTGAAAACGTGGCGGTTCGAGGTTTGCCGCCCGCATCGCCTGCAGCATGGTCTTAATCCCACTGCCGCGGTTTTCGACGATATGCATATCCTCCATCATCCGCATTAGCCGCACGTTCCGAGTCGAATGTTCTTCTTCAAGATTTTCGACAGTCACATTGCCAAACAACCCACCTGGGCTTTGCACCTCAAGCCGGTCGGCAAACATGCGGATCTGAATGTAACTCCCTCGTACGTAGGAGCTGTAATCACGGTGAGCAATCGCATTGGCAATGGCTTCGCGCAATGCTTCTCTCGGGTATTCTGGGATGTCACGCCGGAACGTGCCTTCGATCAAGGCAGCTTTACGCATTGTGGCCATGACATAGACCTCGGTCCGATCAATCAGCTCAGGAATCGGCCCTTCGAATCGTTGGTTGTCCACGAAACGCTCTCCACGTGGCGTACGCTCTTCTTCTGTCGTGCCGTAGTACTGCAAGAACGTAATCATCAACTGCGGGAAAAACTCTTGTGGATACTTACCGAACATCAAGAGGCCAGCCAGTGTCGGCTTGCAAGCCTCACCGTCACGGCCACAAATATGCAATCGCATTAGGACATTTTCTTGTGAACCATCAAGATACCCAGCATGCGGTCGGCTACTACGCAACTGACTCACATATTTATCCAGCAAGACAGAGTCGAGATCATTCAAGGTAGCTTCTGTTACAAGCTCTTCATCCTGTTTTGGCTGACCACTCATGTAGCCGAACACCTCATACTCGCTCATTTGCCGGTTAGTGTTGCCACTGCGAATATAGGCACCACTGGCAAGCCCGGCGGGTTTGTAGAAGCACGGTTTTTGGTTGGCAGCGATCTCTTCGATTTCCACCGCAACTACAGTCTCACCGTCGATTTCATCTACAACAAACTGCGGACGTAAGGCGGGCTCCATCTCTGCTGAGGCAAGATGCGTTACTTCCTCTTGCAAACGTTGGGCGTTACCGACACCAACGATCGAGAAGTCTTTTTCTTCATCAAGGCCGAAGAGCAGCACCCCACCGCCAGTGCGATTAGCAAACGCGGACAGTGCCTCATATAATCGCTTTGGTGTACCACCGCGAGCGGCTTTGACTTCTACGTTATCCAATTCACTGCACCGACGCTGTACGCCAGTCACAAGTTGGCGCAGTTCCTCTAGTGTCACCGCGTGTCCTCACTGCTTCGGCTGAGAGATCACGTGTCATTACAGGAGACCACTCGGTCACTCGTTGATAACGAACTGTATCTCTCGTGTCTTTTCTACTACCTTCGAAGCCTGCATGATTTTAAACCCCACTACGCCCCCATCATAGCCAAAGTCAGCGATCACACCTGGCCGAATCTCGTCACTTTCCTTGACGAGATCATCGCGCAGTGTGATGGTCAACGAAGCGGATGATCACGTCATCATCCGTAAGCTCACTATCTGTTGTATGGCTTGATTTCTTAAAGTTGATATACGATACATCCGCCTCTGCGTCGTATGATGACCAAAGCGAACGCTAAGTAGTTTGTTTGACAACAAGAAGAAGTTTCAAATATTCCCGAACGTCGGCTAGGGCCATACTTGTTTCCTTTTCTCGAAGGAGCGCAACGAGATCTTGTCAAAGAGTGTGGAAATGAAGCAAACAGTGATGCTCTTGGATGACGATTGTCTCTTTAGGTTAACTCTTCCAACAATGCCTTTGCCTCTTGCAAATCCTTCGTGTCAAACCCTTCAGTGAACCAGCTGTAGATTTCCGCCAGCATTTGTCTGGCTTCGTCCTTCTTGCCCCGCTGCTGCCACAGCCGGCTTAAACTCGTCACTGCTCGTAGCTCCAGCGATTTCGCTTGCTGCCGGCGTGCAATCTCAATAGCCTTCAGAAAGCATGCTTCGGCTTCCGCCTCCGTTTGGGAGCTGGAAACTTCGGATTTACCTTCGACTTGCCCCAGACTTGTTCTGGACTGCAGCGTAAGCGTTCCTTTGAGCCGATACAGTTCTGCCTCGTACATACGCTCTTCATGTTTAACCACTACATCCAGCGCCCTGGCCAGCAAGCTCAGCCCTTCTTCTATCCGTCCTACTTTCCTATACATTTCGGCCAATTGGCCAAGACCCTTTGATCGTCCTACACCTGCCCCCGTGGCCCGAAATCTAGCCCCACCTTGCAGTATCTCGGCAATCCCTTCCTCGATCCTTCCCTGCTCAGCCAGCGCCCAGCTCCGGCCACCAATCCCTGCCGCCAACCAGTACGGAAACTCCTGCTCCGTAGAAAAGGCAATGAGTTCCTCTGCTCGCTCTTGAGATGCCTGACCCTCCCGGCGACAGAAGTGGAGCTCGGTGACAAAAAACAAGGCAAAAGCCAAGGGAAAGGGGTGAGACAGCTCTTGGGCCAAGACTAGAGCCTCATGACTCCTCTTCAAGGCCTGGTCTGGATAGCCCAGGTGCCACAGGGCCCAGGCCGTATAGCATAGGCAACTCACCCCCGGGCTATACCCACCGGAGAAGAGCAGGGAACGGTGTCGTTGGGAGTCGAAATTGGCAATGCCTTGTTCCAGGTGTACTCGAGCAGAGGCAAACTCTCCACCCCAGACCAAAGTCGCCCCCAGTCCCATGTGAGCCACTGAGAGGAGATACCGGTCTTGGACGCTCTGCGCTAGACGCATCAGCTGCTCTGCCAGCTCACGGATCGTTTGTAACTCCCCCCGGTTAATATAAAACGCCCACAGGCGAAACAGTACTGGGAAGAGCTGAGGAGTCTCCCCGATCTGCTGGCACAGTTCCCGGGCCCGAAGCACGGTTTTTTCCACCTCCGGAGCCGCATAGCCCTTGACGGCGGGCAGGGCATCACTTAAGGCGAGCTGCAGCGCGAGTTCTTGCTGGGCACGTTCAGGGGTGTCGAGCAAGGTCTTAAGCAGTTCCAAACCCTTGGTGAGGTGGCTGATTGCTTCCATATGAGCCGAGCGATGGATGGCTCTTTCACCTGCCCTTTGCCAGTACGGGATAGCTTGGGCGCTGAGTCCCGCCTCGGTATAGTGATGGGCCAGCAACTCAGGTTGGGTCTCTTTCGTCTCGGCAAACTGCTCTTCTAATACTCGGGCGATCTGCTGGTGGAGCTGCCGGCGTTTGCTTTTGAGCAACGACTCATAGGCTGTGTCTTGAATCAGCGCATGCTTGAAAACGTATGTCGCCTGCGGCGGCAACCCACGTTGGTAGATCAACTCGGCGTCAACTAACTGCCGCAGCCCGTGCTGTAGTGCAGCCTCATTTAACTGAGAGACTGAATGGATTAGCTCATAAGAAAATTCTCGCCCCAACGTGGCGCCCCACTGCGCCAGCTCGCGCACCGGCGCGAGCTGGTCGAGTCGCGCCATCAGGGCATCCTGGAGAGAGCCGGGAATCGCCAAGGACCGGAGCGGACCTGTTAACTCATAGTGACCTTCTCCTTCTCTGAGCAAGCTTGACTCTACTACCACCTTGGTTAACTCTTCGACAAACAATGGCACTCCATCCGTTTTGCTTACTACCTGCTGCAGCACTTCGGAGGGTAACGTCTTGCCACCCGTGATCTTCGTGACCATCGCCTCGACTTGTTGTCGTCCTAAGCGACCGAGTGTAAGTGAGGTCAGGTATGAGCGCAAACTCCAAGGAGGCGTGAATTCAGGCCGAAATGTCAGCACGGAGAACACGCGCGCAGTCGGAATTTGTCCCAGAAAAAGGGTCAACACCTCTAGCGTAGAGGGATCGGCCCAGTGCAAATCTTCCCACGCACAGTACACGGTGGCTTTTTCAGCCTCTTCCACAAGCCATGCTACTAAGGCTTCCTGGGTCTTTTGCTTCTGTTTCTGGGGACTTAGCGTCAATGGTGGACTACCCTCCGGAGGGGGCAGTGAGAGCAAGGCCGCCAACAAGGAGTGTGTGTCTGCTTGGGGGAAGCGGTAGCGCGAGAGCGACTCCGCAAGTTTGTTGAGCTTAGTCGTCGGACTCTCCTCCCGCTGAAACTGCAAGAACCGTTGCAGATGCTCCACGATGGGATAAAAGGCACTGTTCTGATGATAGGGCGAGCAGCGAAATTCCAGGCGCGTCACCCCTGCGTCTCCCAGCTGCTCTTTGAGTTCTTGCACCAGGCGAGATTTGCCAATCCCCGGCTCACCATTAACAAGTACGACTTGCCCCGCTCCCGCCTTCGCGTGCTCCCAGTGCTGCCGCAGCACCTCCAGCTCCGGCTCGCGACCGATCAAGGGCGTCAAGCCGGTCCGGATGGCCACCTCAAAGCGGCTCTGCGCCGCGCTCTCTGCAATGATGCGATACAGCGAGAGAGGAGTGGAGATCCCTTTGAGTGTTTGAGGGCCCAAGTTTTGGCACTCAAACAGGCCGTGCACCAGGCGATAGGTTGCGGCACTCATGACTACCGCGTCAGGTTCAGCCACGCCTTGGACGCGGGCGGCAAGATTGGGCGTCTCGCCCAGCGCTAGCATCTCGCGTTTCTCACTGCTGCCAATCTCCCCGATAACAACTAACCCGGTGTGGATGCCAATGCGGACCTGCAGCGGCTCCCGTTTCCTTTGTCCCTCACTCTCTGTTTCTTGCCCCTTAAGGGCTTGTATGATCTTCAACCCCGTTCGTACAGCGCGTGCTGCGTCATCCTCATGTGCCGTGGGATAGCCAAAGTACACCAACAAGCCGTCACCCAGATGCTGCGCGATATGCCCCTCATAGCCACGGATGACACTCGTGCAGGTGTCTTGATACTGTTGCACCACTTCCCGGTACTCTTCCGGATCCAGTTGGGCGGACAACGTTGTCGAGCCGACCAGATCACAAAACATCACTGTCAGTTGGCGACGTTCGGCTTCCAGGGACCTTGGACGGGACGGCCTGGTCGTAGTCGAGATTGCCCGACGAGACGCTTTCCGTGCTTTAGGGGGGCTCTGCCGCGCGCGTCCCTTAGGAGACGGACGTGGCTCTACTTCTAAGGCCGTGCCACATTCTGGACAAAACCTGGCCGTCGGCTTTGCTGGTTGGCCACAGCTGGGGCAAACTCGCCTGAGCGGGGCGCCGCAGGCTTCGCAAAATTTAGCGCCGACGTCATTCTCGTGCTGGCAGCTCGTGCAGTGCATGCCGCTTCTTTACTCCTTCAGGTTCCCCAGCGCAAGGAAAACCCTTTCTCTCTAGGAGCTTTGCTGCTCCTCACTGCTCGACACTCATTGCCCGCCGCACGTCGTCGCTATGCTGCGTACCGGCATACACGGCCGGCAGCAACTCCGCTTCCTTGACTCGCCGGAATGTAGACTCGGCCACTTGTAAAATCTTCCAGCTCAATACTGTTGCGTTCTCCACCTTACTTGAAGCGCTGGGCTGCTGTCGTGCGTAGCCGTACCGTGGCAAAGGGGGACTCGACGACGTTTGAGGTTCTGAGACGCGGCCATGCTCGCGGGGAAACTGGTAGAACGTCACCAGCCGTTCCCAATCCTCGGCTCACACATAGACCACTTCGAAGTCATAAAATCGCCGCTGCTTCCATACAGACATTTTCTCTCATGCAGCGACGATTTCTACGCGGGCATTGTAGCCGAGTTGCTTGAGCAGACTCTCGCAATCTTCCCACGTCAGGCCAAAGGCGCGTACGTCAGCAAGGCCAAGGCGAGCAACCACATCGCGGATAGCATCGAAATGTTCATCCTCAAAGTCGCCTTCCCTCATCGCTTCATGTGCCCAGGCAACTAAATCATCAAGGGTAAGCTGATGATGCAAATAGGCATCCAGTTTACGGACGACCATTTCGCGTGTTAATGGCATCGCTTAATCCTCTTGAATCTTCCTATGAAACGATCCCCCTTCAGCCTTTAGCCTATGGCCTACAGCCTATTTTCACAGTGTCGCCCGCAAATCCCCGAGAAATCCCTCAATCACGCGAAAGCCGCGGTCCCAAAACTCGGGTTGGTTGATGTCGATGCCGAGTTTGGCCAGCGCGTGTTCGGGTCGTTGCGATCCTCCGCTTTCCAACAGTTGCATGTAACCAGGAACAAAAGCTTCACCTTCATCGAGGTAACGTTGGAAAAGCGCGAGTGTCAGCAACTCACCAAACGAGTACGAGTAACAATAAAACCGACTGTGAATAAAATGAGAAATATAAGTCCACCCCCAACGATACGCAGGAATCAGCTCAACGTCGTCACCAAATACTTTACGTTGCTCTTGTAACCACAGCTCACAAATGTCGTCTGTGGTCAGTTGTGCCGACTTGCGTCGGTGATGCCCAGCCATCTCGAAGCGGGTCAGAGCGGTCTGACGGAAGACGGTGCCATACATCTCTTCGAGTAACTCGCAGAGCAACGCTCGCTTTGCCTCTTTGCTTTGCGTCTCAGCCAACAAGTGTTTCGTCAGCACGATCTCGGCAAAGACCGACGCGGTTTCCGCCAATACCAGAGGCGCATCATAATTCACCAACCGTTGCTTGCGTGAGAGTGAATAGTGAATCCCATGGCCTAACTCATGCGCAATAGTGGAAACGTCACGACCTGTGCCGTTGAAGCTGCACAGCACGTAGGGATGGTGCTGTGGCGTAAATGCCGCGCAAAACGCCCCTCCCCGCTTCCCAACTCGTACTTCAGCATCGATCCATCGCTTGTTAAAGAAATCGCGCGCAATCGCCGCGAATGGCTCACTAAATCGCCCAAAGGCAGTGAGAATCATCTCTTGGGCTTGGGCAAAGGTGAGTTTTTCTTCGGCAGCGGTGATAGGTGCATAGACATCGGTGTTCTTGAGTGTGTCGAGACCCAACAGTCGCGCTTTAATGCGAAAGTATTCTTGCGCAAGCGGATAGTGCCGCTCGACCGCTTGCATCATTGCTTCTACTGTTTGCGGTGCGATCTCATTCGATAAATGCGTCGGCAATACAACATCCTCATACTGCCGCATCTCACAGTCGACTTTGTGGTCCAAGAAGATGTTATTGAACACTGAAGTAATCACCAATGCATGCTGCGCGTGAGTATCGAGAAACGTCGTGAACGCGCGTTCTCGTAGACCCCGGTCAGGAGACCGCAACAAGGCCATAACCTCGCCATCGGTCAACTCTTTTTCTTCGCTATCAACCTGCAGCTTGAAGCGTAACGATCCAGTTAATTCTTCGTACAATTGCTCGAACGCGTGCCGGCCAGTGAGGTTTTTCTGGTTGATCGCTTGCTCCTCTTTCTCACCCAGTGTGTGCGGCTTGAAGCGCCGTAGGGCTTCGACGTAGTGGAGATAGTCGGCCATCGCCGGAGCTGCCAATAATTGGGTGACGTAGGCGTCATCGAGGGCGATAAGTTCAAGCGAGAAAAAGATCAACAGATTACTGGTTTCAGTGGCCGCTTCGCGGGTGCGTTGTACGAGTTGTTGCGCCTTAGGATTTTGCGTATCCGCAGCAAAGAGCAAATTGGCATAGAAGGATGGGCGGTGCTCGACTTCTGCCAGGGCTTCATATTCCCGAAGCGCTTGCGCGAGGGCTTGGCCATCAAGCCGCTTATCAGCTAGTTTGCCACGATACTTTTGTGCAAACGCTTCGGCTTGACGTCGCGCTGCAGCCAGATCAGTCTCGATCCGTGGATCATCTGGCCCGGTGTAGAGTTCAGCTAAGTTCCATCGTACGCCTTCGGCTTTGAATCCGGCTGGGTTCATATCAGCTTCCTTTGTGTCATACCTCATGCATATTACGTAAGATGTGATTGAAAACATAGCAAAGTCGCGTATCACGTACCACGCAATACGCAACATGTCTTACGTTCCCAGCCTACACCGTTGTCAAGCAGAATACACCTCGCTAGAGTGCGCCTGCTAGCTGTTTGCGTCAAACGCGCCGCACCAGGGAGGGAAACACCATGCGAGGCACGCGCCTCATCATCATGAGCGTCATTTGGTTCGCCTCGTTTTTCCTTATTCTCGATCGCGTCAACATTTCTCTTGCCGCGCCGCGTATCATGAACGAACTCTCATTCGACGCTACCCAAATGGGGTTCATTCTTAGCATCTACTATTGGGGGTATTTACTCGGTCACTTTTCCAGCGGTCTGGTGAGTGATCGTGTGCGTCTGCGTAGTTTCACATCTTGTATGATTCTCGCCTGGAGCGTCCTTACTGCTCTAACCGGCGCGTGCTCCACCTTGTGGCAATTTGGCGTTGTCCGCATGCTCTTCGGCATCACCGAAGGGGCGACGGCGAATCTCAATCACAAGTTGCAAAACAACTGGTTACTTCCTGAGGAACGAGGTCGAGCATATGGAATCTTTATCGGCTTTGCTTATCTCGGTGTGGCATTCGGTATGCCGTTAGTCGGCTGGATCATCAATCAATGGGACTGGCGCATGATGTTCGTTATCGTCGGTGTCCTCACGCTCAGCATGTTGGCATTCTTTGCGGTAACTATCCGTGATCATCCTCACGAGCACCCGTGGCTCTCTGAGAATGAGAAGCTAGAAGTAAAAAATGCGCTCGCGCCGGTATCAGCCGCTTCAGTTGTGCATGGAAATGGCGGCACGGAGACAACATTTCGCGAACGCATGGCGGTACTTGCGGGAATTCCCGCGTTCTGGCTCCTGAGCATTTCGGCCTTTTTTGGTGCTGGTGTCTACTTTACCGCCATGAGTTGGTTTCCCGGCTATTTGGTCAAAGAACGCGGCTTCACGATTATGAGTAGCGGGATTTATCTCATCATTCCCTATCTGGCGGCTTTTGCCGGAATGTATGTTGCTGGAGGGCTTGGGGACCACGGATGGCGTCGCAGTTTGCTTTCCCTCGTAACCGCCATTTTAACCTTTCCCGCATTGGTCGCGATGGGAATGAGTGAAAGTGTCACTGCCACGATTGCCTTCATGAGCCTTGCGCTGTTTTTGAACTCAGCAGCAGTGAATGGTTTTGTCGTACTGGTGTTCGACCTTATTCCCGCCCAGGTGTTTGGGACAGCGATCGGCATCGTGGGTGGACTTTGTGGCGGACTTGGGGGTGTGCTAGGTCCCTTATTACTTGGGTATCTTTATGACAAGACTGGCACGTTTTTCTGGGGCTTTGTTTCGCTCGGTATCGGTGCAGTGATTGGTGGCTTAGTGCTCATTCCTGTACTTGGGCACGAACGACAGCGCAAGCAAGATAAGGTCATCAACCAGTCACCGGTTGGCAGTCCAGCGGTTGTAACGGCGCGGCATTAGTGACAAAGAACAACCAAAAGGAGGACTTCACATGGTAACCAAAGGCGTTTCTCACATAGCAATCGGCGTGCGCAATATGGACAAATCGCTCGCGTTCTATCGTGACCAACTTGGCTTCCAAGTCGTGCGCGATGAAAGACAAAAAACCAAAGGCACGGTGTTGCCTGCGGTGTATAAAGATAGCCACGAAGAGCGGCGGGTTGCTACGCTCTACTGGAAGCGCGGCAAAGATGAAGCATTCTTAGTGCTCTCAGAACACAACGATAAACCCGTCAGCGGCGAAGCGATTAAGCTTGATCAGATCGGTATTCATCACTTCGCGTTTTGGGTTGAGAACCTTCCCAAGGTCTACGAAGAACTCAAAGCCAAGGGAGTGCAGTTCGTTGTCCCACCGACAGTGGCAAAAATAGCAGATGGTAATTTTAACAGCGCCTTTGTCGTGGACCCGGACGGTATCTTGGTACAGTTGGATGAGCTGGTGGACTAAGAGGGGAAAAAGGCGAAATGGGTCAAAGGCGAAACGGAAAGGCAAAAAGCTTTCTTCGTTTCTTCTCCCTTTTCCCTTTTCGCCTCTTCGCCTTTTTCTCTTTTCCGAGGTGTAGCATGTCCGCATCATACGCTCTAACGCTCACCGCCCTGCCGACCAGATCCGCACACGCCAACTCTCGCCGGTTGATCTTGTTCGTTCATGTTTGGAACGCATCGACCAGCTCGAACCGCAACTTCATGTGTGGGTCACAATCAACCGAGAGGACCTGATCGAAAAGGGTCGCACAGTAACAGCCGCTCAATGCATCGAAATCCGCCGTCACCAGCAACGCTTCCGTCAGGAGATGAATGCGTTATGCCAAACTGTTGACGCACTGCTGACACCATCGATTCCTGCCCCTGCCCCCAAAGGGCTCATGTCAATGGGGGATCCAACCTTCAACGGTCCGGCGAGTTTCAGCGGCATTCCAAGTTTCGGACTTCCATCAGGCGTGAGTAACAATGGGTTACCTTTTGCTATCCAGTTGATGAGTGGCGCATTTACGGAAGAGCGATTAGTGGCTGTGGGGAAATGGTGTGAAGGAATGCTTGATTTTCGGCAAACGCCACCATTGGGTTAAGCGTGTACCGAAATCCACTCCCCTGATGAGCCTTCGTAGGGGCACGGCACGCCGTACCCCTACAGCGACGAGGTCCTTTCCTGCCAGAGTCTGATTACCAATTTTGCTGGTCAAATTTCATTAGGGTGGGCAAAAGCGGAGTGTTGCCCACCGTCGCTTGTTCTACCCCACTAACAACACCACACCCAACACAATCAATATGGTACCAACAATATCAGCCCTGGTGATTCGCTCCATCTCCTTGAGCAGAAAGTGACTGAGGATAAGTGTCACTAGTGGTGCAGCGGCAGTGAGTGGAGCTACCACCGCCGCGGGGATGTACTGCAATGACGCAAAGAAACTGAACACGCCAAGGGTGGAACACAGGCCAGAAGCCGCAAAATACCAACCCACCCACTGGGGTATGGTAAACAATTCCCGCGTTCTTCCGGCTCCAAGAAAATACACAAGATACACGACCGTACTGGCAGTCATGCCGATCGCCGCACCAAGTAACGGTTCGTTACTACTACGCAATCCCAGTTTCACCATGACAGGGTTAGTGCTGTAGCACAAGGCCGCCAGGAGAGGATAGAAAAGATCTTTGACATTCACGCGCGTTTCTGCCCCGTCAACACTGCTATACCTGCAACAAGACTCAGGATGCCCAGCGCGACCTTGAGAGTAATTTGCTCCCGCAGAAACACCAACGCCAAAACCGTAGTAAACAACGGTGAAACGTTAATCAGCGGTGTCGCGCGGGCTGCACCAAGACGAGCAACCCCTATGTAATTGAACAACCGCCCCAAGCACGGACCGGTGATTCCGCATGCGGAAAACCACAACGCAGCCTGTGGAGTAACAGCCTGTGCCACCCACCGTGGATGTAAGAAAAATACTGCGGCCAGAAGTGGTACACTCGCCAGTAAACCTAATACCACTGCCACCGACGCATTAGAATGCGGTAAGCCCTTGCGTACCAGGATTGGAATAGAGCCCCAAAATAACGCCGCCGTTAAGGCTAGACACTCTCCGTAAAACATGGCTACCTCCGGTGAGCTATCAGCACTGAGCTATCAGCTTTCAGTCTAAATGACCAGGAATCTGGGAACCAAGCAGACGGTTTCGGTCTTGGGTTGTCTCAAGCTGACCGCCGAGCGCTGATAGTTGAGAGCCGAAGCATCGTGACCTTGCGGAATCAGTAACGCTACGGCTACAATCGTGCCGACTGGGGTTCTGCAACAAAAGGAGGACTTAGTGGCGTTGCCTGTGCGCTACAAACTGATCGGCTTGCTCGCGCTCGGGAGCATGATTAACTATGCCGACCGTGTGAACATCTCTGTGGCTGCCCCGGTCATGATGCCTGCCCTCGGCTGGGATGAGGGAAAATTCGGGCTTATCTTCTCGGCCTTTCTCGCTGGCTATGCGCTGTTGCAATTTCCAGGCGGCCTGATTGCTGATCGCTGGAATGCCTGTCGTGTGTTGATCGTTGCCTGTATTGGCTTTTCGGTCTTTACGGCACTAACGCCGCTTGGTGGTATCGCCTACAGTTTGATGCTCGTGATCCGCTTCCTGATCGGTGCGTTCGAGTCCGTCAGTTTCCCTGCCTATGCGTCGCTCAATTCTCGCTGGATTCCGCGCCACGAGTACAGTCGCGCGCAAACATTGAGTATCTCGGGAGCATATCTCGGCCAAGTGATCTCCTATCCACTCACTACGTGGATTGTGACGTCGTTCTCCTGGCCGCTGGCATTTTACTTTAATGCTGCCGTTGGCGTGGTATGGTTGATTGCCTGGTGGCTCTTCGCTACCGACACACCTGCCGAACATCCGAAAATGACGCAACCGGAGCTACAGGAGATTGAAGCCAACTTGGCCCCGCGTTCCCGCGAGTCGGTTTCTCCTTGGGCTCTTCTCAAGGAACCGCACGTGTTGTTACTTTCACTTTCGTATCTTTGTTTGATCTATGGGCTGTGGATGACCGTATTATGGTTACCCACATATATGGTAAAAGTTCGGGGTTTCACCATGCGGGAAATCGGCTGGATTGGTATGATTCCGCCACTAGCGAGCTTTATTGGTTTGACCAGTGGGGGAGTCCTCTCCGACACCCTTCTACGCCGTGGCTGCAGTGTGCGGTTCGCTCGTGCCCAAGGGCCATCACTGTTTATCGCCTTATGTGCCCCGTTCCTGGTTGCCGCTGTCTATGTGCCAGGCAGTGGCGTATCGGTTGTCTGTTTTGCTGCCTATCTCTTTTTCCTCAATCTTGCTGGCGGCGGTTATTGGTCAATTCCGCTTGAGCTGAATCCTAAACTCACCGGTGCTATCTCAGGCGTAATGAATTGCGCAGGCAACTGTGCTGGTATTTTCGGCCCCATGACCGCAGGCTATATCATTGCGGCAACAGGAAATTGGACCACCCCATTTTTGCTTGCGGCTGGACTCACCTTGATTTCCTTTCTGGTTTTCTATTTTTTGGTAGTACCAGAACCAATTGAGGTCACCCTCAGATTGGCAAAAACGTCACCACAAGAAGCGAGGGCATGAGCGTATGCAAGACATGAATAAGAAAGCATTAGCCTTGTTAGGACTAGGGCATGCAATGGTAGATCTCAACACCGGAGCGCTCCCGGCACTCTTGCCATTTCTTAAAAGTACTTTTGCTCTCTCCTATACGGCATTGGGGATGCTCGTTTTAGTCGCAAATCTCTCAGGCTCCTTGATTCAGCCATTGTTTGGGCATTTATCCGACCGTAGTGCTCGCCCCTGGCTGTTACCCTTTGGCGTGCTCGCCGCGACTTGTGGTATGGCTGCTGTCGGGCTTGCACCAAATTATACGGTACTTGTGTGTTTAATCTGCTTCAGCGGCATTGGTGTCGCCAGCTACCATCCAGAAGCGTACAAAACCGCCTTTCTCTCAACCGGTGAGAAGAAAGCGACGGGAATTTCACTGTTTTCCGTCGGCGGCAACATCGGCTACGGTCTCGGTCCACTTGCGGTCGCAGGCTGTTTAGCTGTTTTTGGTCAATCAGGATTGTTGTTGTTGCTCATTCCGGGTCTGCTCGTGGGCTTCCTTTTTCTTCGGTCACTGCCTTGGTTGGCTCGCACCAATGCCGAACAACAGGCCAAGGCAAGCACTAGTAGTGGACAGATTCCGGCGTATGCCATGGCCCTCGTCGTGCTCATTGTCACGTTGGGTGCGTGCGTCCAGTCGGGATTAGTGACCTATGTTCCGCTCTACCTCACTGCCCGTGGCGAGGGCGGGCTGTTTGCGAGCTCCTTACTGTCCTTGCTGCTCATCTCTGGTGCAATTGGCACGTTGATTGCCGGGCCGCTCTCTGATCGCATAGGTCACAAGCAGTTTCTTATCTTGAATATGGGGGTACTCTGCCCTCTGATTGTTCTCTTTCTGCAAAACACTGGTGCCGCTAGCGTTTTGCTCCTGGCACTGATCGGCATGTGTATATCGCCGATGTTTTCTGTGACACTGGTCATCGCTCAAGGCCTCATGCGTGGGCGGCTCGGTGTCACAGCCGGCCTCATGACCGGCGTGGGTATCGGCGCTGGTGGGCTAGGAGTGACCGGCTTAGGTTGGATTGCTGATACCTGGGGAGTAGACGTGACGATGCGCCTCATTAGTATACTGCCAGTGTTGCCGTGGCTTGTCGTTTTCTTGCTCCCCGCTCCTTCTTCTTCACAAGAAGCCCCGGTCGGGCAGTTACAGATAGCAACTGCGGATGGGGAGTGAACTCGTACAGTCAAAAAATGTAACTCCTCAGCTCAGCCGCAGAGCGGCGAATGAAGGGAGGCCGGTCTTCTAAGGCCGGTTGCGCTCCCATGTAGTCTCGGCAAGGAACGCCAAAGGAGCAAAATCACCGATTACACGCAGGTAGCACGCCATGCCTTTCACGCCGTAGTTTCCCGTTTGAGTTATCTGCACAGAGCCCATAGCTGAGTTGCAAATGGGACCGGAGTTGAGGTAACGAGTGAGGCCCGAATCGGAGGCTCGGCATGAAAGCGTATCTCAGCATCAAATATCACCCCGACAACCGCAATCGTGAGACGATCGAACAGATCTCACAGATACTCACAACTTGTGGGTTTGAGACAATTTGTATCCGTCGCGATGTCGAACACTGGGGGACAGTTATGTTGTCACCACATGAGTTGATGACGGCAACGTTTGACGCGATACGCTCTTGTCAGATCATTGTCGTTGACCTGAGCGAAAAAGGCGTTGGCCTCGGTATCGAAGCCGGGTATGCCTACGCCCATAGTATCCCGGTGTTTACTATTGCACGCCAAGACTGCGAAATATCGCCTACGCTGCATGGGCTTTCCACCGCTATCGGTTTTTATCGCACTCCTAAAGACTTATTCCAATGCTTCGTGGAACTGGGTCTCTTCAGTCAAGATGATTTGCACCTGGCATAAAAAAGTCGTTGCTATCACTCCTTGAAGGCAGGAAAGAAGTTCCCTAAGCGGAATATTTTTCCTTTCGTTAACCTTCAGGTTGCCAGTTTCTTTGTCTCAGGTGGTACTTCTCCTTCCTTTAGTTTGGCACTCTTTGTGCTCTGTTTCCTGAGAGGAGAGTACGCAATGAAAACCCCAGGAATGGTGCTCGCAACATGGCTCGGGGATGGTGGGATGCAGCGAGTACACACCTTCGCCCCAATGGCCGAGGCTCGTGGGTTTCGCAGCTTCTTGGTGACCGAGCAAGTGTCGGACGCGCTAGCACTGGCCCAATATGTAGCGAGTATCACGAAGCGGATACGCATTGGCACAGCGGTCACCAATATTTATCTCCGCCCTGCTCTGACGACTGCATTGCAAGCTTTGACAATCGATCGGGTCGCACCAGGACGATTGTTCCTCGGTCTCGGCACGGGCCACGCGATCATCAACCAGGCCTATGGTGCTTCCATGGAAAAGCCACTGACCATGTTGCGCGGCTATGTTGAAACACTACAGCGCGTGTTCAGCGGTAACCATCCTGGCCTAAGGCAATTAGCAAACATGGGACTACCTCTGCCACAGGCTACCCATGCCATCCCACTCTTTATTGGTGGCGTCTCGCCGAAAAGTATTCGACTGGCAGGAGAAATGGCGGACGGTATTGTCCCAACCCCATACGGAGTGCGGATGCTACAAGAAGTCATAGACGGCGTCGCCGAAGGCGCACGACACGTTGGCCGCTCGCCCAAAGAGATCGTCATTGCCCCGATTGTTCACACCTGCGTGTGCGCTGACCATGCGATTGCCCTGCGCTCCGCGCGGCAGCATTTGGCTTCCTACGCGGCGCTGCCGTTTTATAATCGTGCTTTTGCGCGACACGGTTTTCAGCAAGAAGCACAACAAGTGATGGCAGCTGTTCAGAAAGGCGATATGGACGGGGTCATCACTGCCATCTCCGAGCGGTTGATCAACGAAGCCGCCGTGATCGGCTCGCCGCAAGAGTGCATTCGTCAAATTGAGGCCTTTGAAGACGCCGGTGCCACCTACGTCATTATCGATCCCATTGCCATCGACGGGGACGTGAATCGCGGTATCCGCGCCGCACTCGATGCGTTCGCGAGGTAAGCTTTCGATAAAGACGTTGACCACTCTGTCGATTGTTTGACTTAGTGAAATGGCAACTGACAGAACTCACTTCGATACAACTCCCGGAGACGTGCGAGATCTGCGCTGGGTAACACTTTCCCGCTAGCCACAAGGTTGTCCTCAACTTGACGCACTGTGCGTATGCCAGGAATCACTGTCGAAACCGCTGGATGACTCAGGATAAACCGGAGTGCGGCTTGGGCGAGGTTGGGCACATCGCCTTTCACCACAAAGTCCAGCTTCTCCACTGCCGCGTGTATCTGCGCTAGTTCGCTGTCAGGAAACACTCCCCGTCGCCAATCTTTTTCGACGAATTCTTCTCGCTTCTTGAAGCGCCCCGTGAGCACCCCGCGTTCAAGGGGGACACGTGCAAGAATACCAATGTTTTCCTTCTGCGCCCGGGGAAACAGTTGTTCTTCAGGATCTTGATGCAGAATGTTGTAAACCACCTGTAACGTGTCAGGCTTCCCGGTTTCGATAGCGACGATACCGTCCTCGGTCTTTTCTAATGAGACACCATAGAAGCGGATCTTGCCTTCTCGTTTGAGACGGTCGAGTCGCTCGAAGATCTCGCCGCGGTGCATCACTTCTGATGATGGATTGTGCAATTGATAGAGGTCGATAGTGTCGACCTGCAAGCGTTTGAGGCTCGCTTCCAGCGCCGAGGTGATATAGTCAGGGTCAAAATTGCGGAGCCCCTGTCGAACCGTGAATTGATTCCCACCCTTGGTTGCCAGAACAACTTCTTTACGGCGGGTTTTTAGCAACTGACCAAGCAGTTCCTCACTATGACCGCGACCATAGGCGTCGGCGGTGTCGATAAAGTTCATGCCGATATCAAGCGCACGATGTAACGCACGCAGAGATTCCTGGTCGTCGGTCGCACCAAAAACTTCACCACCAATGGTCATCGCGCCAAAGCCAACGTCAGACACACGCAACCCCGTTCTTCCTAACGTACGATACTGCATGTGATCCCTCCTTTGCTTCAGCCACATCGGGCAATGATCTGGCTGAGAATACGAAATCCATCGCGCATATGCGCAAGTTCAGCACACTCGTTGGGTGCATGGTAGGTGTCCATACGCCCAAAGCCAGTAATTTGCACGTCAAAGCCATGCTGTTGCAAGGAACGTACGTACGGCAATGTTCCGGTCAGAGCAAAAGGGCGTGCCTCACCGCGTACAGCAGTAATGGCCTCGTACAACATGCGGTAGCCCGGTGAGCTGAGATCGCACGCTATGCCGCCGCCAGGCGCTCCGAGTTCGAGTTTCACTGCCCCGACCGCATCAATGAGATGATAGCGGCTTGGACCGAGTGCCGGGAATTGCCGCACATCAAGCTTCTGGATGAAAGCTAACGCTCCATCTTTCACTTCTTGTGCTACGTACCACGGAGTCAAACGGATATCTCCTTCGACAATCGCCTTGGCGGGAATCTTCGCCAAAGTGTCGTTTTCAACCTGAACTCGCGTCGGCTTGAACGACGAAGGCACGAGGAAGCCATACTCCTGTTCTTTTGGATGTGGCGGATAACTTTTGTAGAACCAGTCTTGCAATACTTGCGTTGTCACGAAGGCGAGTTCGGCGGCGTTAATGCCGTACTGCGGGAAGCCGGAATGTGATACTTTGCCATCGACCGTGAGTTTCCAGGTCGCCATACCACCAGTGCCGATGGTCGGACCAAAGTCAGCGCTATCCAGCCAATAGAGTGGACCGTTTTTCAAGTGGTCAAGTTTGCCTTCCTTCACCAACTTCCCAATACCAATACCACTGACTGGGGAGAGTTCTTCATTAGCAATAATGATCGCGGCAACAGTGCAATTAAGTTCAACTTGATTCTCCGCTAGCTGTGCAAAGAGATCAGTTAAGACTGCTACATGGCCCAAACAGTCAGTGACTCCTCGACCATACAAGCGCTCTTCGTCAATCTGCAACTCGAACGGCGGACGTTGCCACTCAGCGGGGTCAGCCGGAACCACATCGAGATGCGCACCAACGAAGGCGACCGTACGATTTGTTTTTCCAGGATAGGTGAGGATGAGGTTCCCCCGTCCCTCGGCATAACTCACTCGTTCGACCTGCAAGCCATCGTCACGCACGAGCGGTTTTAGCTCTTCGAGCACGACATCGCCCGCCAGATCTTCTTGCGGCTGCGGCTTATCTTTCTGGGGAAAATTCTGCAGGTGCTCACTCACTGCCATCATGCCGCTGAGGACACGGAGAAAGCGGGATTCGTTGAGGCGCCACGTCGTAAGGCTCATACGGCAGAACTTTTTTCTAACAACAGATAAAATGGAATATGTCAACGTAAAACGTAATGCCTAATGCGTAAGGGGATGGGGAGTTCCGTGTTACGCATTAGGCATTACACCATACTTTTCTCCTTTATCCCTTTCCCCTTTTTTACCTTTGCCTTTTGATTTTTGAATTTTCCCGTTCTTGATCCTAAGCTTGAAGCCTATAGCCTTATTCTACTGACCACTGGCAACTGCGAACTGCCGACTCTCCTTCTTCCGGTCCAACACGCGGTTAGTGAGTTGATTCACATAACGCTCAAGAGGAATGGCAACACCGGTAATAATCGCAATAATTCCCCAAGCGAGCAAAGTAAATACTGCTTCGTTCATCTCTCGCATTCGTAGCGCGAAGTAAATGACATAGGGCTGATGTAACAAGTACAAGCCGTAGGAGAACGCCCCCACATACGCCAACCTCCCACCAAGCCGCGGCAGCAGGTCGCTCCATCGCGCAACATGGGCCAGAATCACAAACAGTCCGGTACCGATGAGCGCATCATTGAAAATATACGTCGTGGAATTGGCGTAGCTATATAAGCCCAGGACATACAACATTGCCCCACCGACAAGCGCGGGAAAAGAAAAGAGCCGCTGATCCATGTCGCTCGCGGCGCGACGATAAAGCAACCCCAGTACCATCCCCAAAGCAAACTCCCACAGGCGGGCGCCAAAAAACGCGCCTTGGACATAATAACCATGCGCACCGAGCACAGACAGCAGGAGGTAGCGGCTCACCAACGTCACCACCCCACACACAACCAAGAACCATGTCGCGCCCAACTTTTGTAGCAAGCGGAACAACACCGGAAAGACAAGATAGAGTTCTACCAATAGACCAAAATACCACCACGCAGGATTAATGTAATAGAAGATCATATCGACTGGATAGATACGATCACCGAAAAAACTCAAGAGGAAACGATAATCAAGCGGCTCAAGCCGCGCCACAAACGGTGAGATGAGATAGATCACATGAGCTAACCAATACATCGGGAAGAGACGGAGAAGTCGTCCACGATACCACCCCAGCCAACCACCTTCAGGCTGACCAGTTTTCGCTAGAGAATACACCAGTCCAAAGCCACTGAGCACCAGAAATACGGCAACCGCGTGAAACCCCACCGAAGAGATCGCCGTAAACATGCCATGCGCAAAACAGCCTAGCCAGCCTACACTTGAAGCTGGTGCGCATTGGGACAGGAACAAGGAAAAATAATTCGCACTCAGCGGATCAGGGTATCTGCGGTCGGTGTAGCTTGTATAGAAATGGAAGAAAGCAATCCACAGAATCGAGAGTCCCTTCATACTATCGAGCCATGTGAGTCGCGTTACCGCAAACGTGGGTTTCGCAGCATCAGCCATGCCAGTTTCCTTTCGTCTCAACCTGCCTGCCGCATACGAGGGTTGTCAAGGTGCCGGCTCAGTGACTGAGTCTGATAGAGGATTCTGCCGGAACAGGCTCTAGCCCAGGGACGAGTCCAGCAATCATAATCGGTTCTGTTCGTACGAGGAAGACAAAAATCATGCTACTGACCAGCGCGACACCAGCAGCAACGTAAAAGAGCAACACCCAATTCCCACTGCCCTGGAGAATGAACCCGGCAACCGTGGGACCAAAGAGTCCGGCAAAATTACCGGTCGTATTCATAACACCACCAACCGCACCGACGGCACGCGGAGCAAGTTCGCGTGGCATCGTCCAATAGCCAGACACTGCCAGTGAGAAAATAAAATAAAAGAGCGTGAAAAATCCGACCGCGAGCCCGGTTGATTGAGCATTCACTCCCAGCAAAAGAAACGGCACAGCCAGGGTAATACTCACCCCAGGAAAGCGGGCTCGTGCGACCCGCGTACCGCTGCCTTGCCGCAAGAGCCAATCCGAAATCGTGCCTCCAGTAATCATGCCCAAAAAGCCACCACAGGTGGGAATCATACCGATCTTGCCCATGTCCATGCGCGAGAGTCCACGTCCTTCGACGAGGTAGGTCGGCAGCCAGAGGATAAATATCCACGCGACAAATGCGTAGAGCATATAGGTCAGACACAGAAAGATCACAGAAGGCGTCTTGATAATCGACCAGAACGAAGGTTGGTGCTGGAGCGTGACATGCGGAAGGACGTGCGCCTCGATGTACTGTCGCTCGTCTGCGCTGATTTTCGCGTGTTCACGTGGCGTGTCGGTCGTATACCACAACCACGCTGCCATCCACAGAAACCCAACGGCGGCATTAAAGTAAAACACAACCGGCCAGGAAAACACTTCAATGAGCCAGGTCGTAGTAGGATAAGCTAACATTTGACCGATCGAAGTTCCAGAAATACTCACCGTCTGTGCACGAGCATACTCTTGCCGTGGCACCCACTGCGCATTGAGCGCCGCCAACGCTGGCAAACTAATCGATTCGCACGCCCCAACTAGAAAGCGTAACAACAACATTGGCCAGAGTCCCAATTGCCCCAGCGGCGTCAGTGCGGTAAACAACGAAAATCCCGCGCACGAGAGCGCCAGCACTTTTCGTGCACTCCAGCGATCAGCAATACGGCCACCAGGAAACTGGAACAACGCGTACCCAAGGAGAAAGGCAGAGAGGATAATGCCAAACTGTTCTTTGTTCCATCCTGTTTGGCGCATGATGTCGGCACCTGCCACCGCAACGTTCACGCGATCTGCGTAGTTGATGACAGTACTCAACAACAATAGCCCGATGATTTTGTAGCGGACAGGCATGCGCCCTCCCTCCCTACGGTCGGGAGAATTAAGAATGGACAATGAAGAATATTAAGACGAAGACCAAAAGATTGGAAAAAACATTCTCTCTTTGTATGAGGTTTCCCCCAATTTTTCATTTCGCATTCTCAATTCTTCATTGTCCTAGATTCCTTCTTCCTTAAAGACTTCTTTCGCCAGTTGGAACGCATTCACTGCCGTCGGTACGCCAGCATAAAAAGCGACGTGAGTGAGAATTTCGATGATTTCTTGTTTGCTCAGACCCATGTTAAGTCCGTTGGCAATATGCCCTTTTAACTGCGGCAGGCGTTGCATGGCCATGAGCGAAGCAATAGTTATTGCGCTTCGCATCTTGGGTTCCAGGCCAGGGCGGGTCCACACGCGGCCAAACACCACTTCGTTGATCATTTCCTCCAGGTCAGGAGCCAATTCCCCCAAAGCAGTAGCAGCGTTGCCTGCACGTTTCCCCAGGAGCTTCTTACGCATCTCAAGACCTTTTTCGAGATCAGCTTTGTTCGCCATAACAAGTCCCTCCTTATCGTTTGCGGTTAGCGATCGGGACTATATCTCAAGTGAGCGAGTCGGCACAAGCTGAATACTGTTGTAGGAAGTTGGTCGTGGTCCCGTTTATGGTCTTCTGCTTCCTACGTCCAACCTCGTCATACTGGAAACTGCCCGTGAGACTCGGCCCGCTGATATTCGTCAACTGGTCACGGCTGTTCTACATATGCGTCGTCCCACCAGTGTCGGTGAGGGTAACGAGATTGCCACACAGACACTCCAATCAATCAGTTAAACAAGAACCGCTCGGCCATCGCTTGGCGCGGTTGCGCAAAGCTCGTGGGCTCACCCAAACTGACCTTGCTCACCATTTAGAGGCGACGCAGACCGTCGTCTCTGATTATGAGATTGGCCGGCGGCGCATCCATCTGCAGCGTACCCAGCAGATTGCTGAGATTCTGCAGGTGAGCGTCGATGAACTCTTAGGAAGATTGGTGCCCAACACGAAAGAGACCAACGCTGGGGTGTTAAGGTTGAAATTAGTACGACGCTTGAAGCAGATTAAAGCACTTCCCCACGCCCGCCAGAAAGCCGTGCTGCAAACTCTCGATTTCTTGCTCAAGGGCACGGGCAGCTAAGAGACGCGACGAACAGTACAGGGGAGAATGGAAACACGAGGCTTGGGTTTCTTCCAGCCGCTGACACTACAGACAAGGAGAACTACCATGCGGGTCCAGGAGTATTTAGAGCAACTCCGGCGCCAGAAGACCCCGTATTCGACCGAGGAATTGTTGCAGCGCGGCTGGCAACGCTACGTGGCCCTGCGCAGTGAGTTGGAAGCCCCGCATTTCGGCGCGTTTGTCATGATTGAAGTGGACAGCAGAGTGTAGAGATTGGGGTCAGGTCTTGCATTTAGGCACGCGTCTGTTGTTCAAAGTGCCGCAGCCGCCGACTCACCGTCGAGTAGTGCACCCCCCAACTGCTGGGAAATCTCCCCTAACCGATATCCCATACTCCCGATACGCCCGGCCTACTTCCTCTGGCGCGCCCATAGGCACCACCTGAGCTATTGAGTTTCGGAAAAGAAAGTCACATAGATGTAGTGGGTCCAGGGAAGATCGAAGGCATAAAGACACGACCACAAGAAGGGTTGCGAGGCTTTGAGGTTGCGCCTGGAGGTGTAGAGGTGGTGCGTGAGGTGCTGTTCGTTGCGAGGGTACCATTGGCTAAGGTATCGTCGACCCGGTCCCACCCGTACTCCGCCGGATCGAGCTCGGGGGCGGAGGCCGGGCAGTCTTCGCCACGGATACGGGGGAACGAGGGAGAAACTCTTGTAGCAGGTGACAGCGGTGACTTGGGCGGCGATCCCACAGCCGCACCACCGGGCCACGCAGGTGACGGAGCAAGGGCTGGAGGAAGCCCACCACTGCTTCGCCCCGCCGGAGTCGGCGAGGAAACTGTGCGTACCGCGCCCGGAGCTTCGGTTGGGGCGAGACGGCCAGCGCGGTGAAAGCATGGATACGGCCTCGTCTGTACCTCATGAAGCAGTAGGGAGTTTGACCTTGCGGTGCCCAGGTAGGCTTCCCATTGGGAATAAGCAAAACCCCCTTTCATCGAGGAAAACCAAGTACGCCCCTAGTTGAGCCGTCGTTTTTTATCTGCGGCCAGTGGGAGCGGCGCCCATGAGCCATCGCCGCTTCGTCGCATTGCCAACCGCGGTGGTCGGGCTTCTGGCAACTCCACCCCATCCCGCGCAGCAGAT
>Ga0081539_10000612_pt1 | contig 72310 bp, 53 predicted proteins | sample TabmetS4T2R2_FD_71023 | JGI IMG/M metagenome (GOLD analysis project Ga0081539, IMG submission 71023) | Tabebuia heterophylla rhizosphere microbial communities from the University of Puerto Rico - S4T2R2 | ecosystem: Host-associated > Plants > Roots > Rhizosphere ...
GATTCGCTGTGCGGCCGGGGGCAAAAAAGATAACCAGACTGACGGCCATCAGGATCGCAAATAACACAATGACGATATTGCGGGTTCGTTCGAGTCGTCCGAGTTGTTTGAGCATTGTTTATTACCTTTCAGAAATCGCGGATTGTACCTCAAGCCGCGGATGAACGCGAATAAACGCGGATCAGAACCCACCTTGTATGATCGGCGTTCATCCGCGTTAATCTGCGGCTAGTTAATTTGCCGGAATGCGAGCCCGATGGTATTTTAGCCTCCTTCATGGAAGCATTTGGCGGCTCAACCTGGTTATGGATCGGGTTCAGTTTATTCATTTTCACCATGCTGAGCCTCGACTTGGGGCTCTTCAACCGCAAAGCTCACACAATCAAATATCGAGAAGCGTGGATCTGGAGCGGCGTCTGGGTGACGCTCGCCATGATCTTCGCCGGTATCGTTTTTTACTACCTCGAATCCGAGCGAGGCTGGGAGTTTCTCATCGGCTACATCATCGAGTTATCCCTTTCGGTCGATAACCTCTTCGTCTTCCTGTTGATCTTTTCTTACTTCAAAGTCCCTTCTAAGTTCCAACATCGCGTGCTCTTCTGGGGCGTCATGGGCGCACTCGTAATGCGGCTCACGATGATCTTCGTCGGCGCCACGCTCATCAATCGTTTCCACTGGATCATCTACATCTTCGGCGCTTTCCTCGTTTACACCGGAATTAAGATGTTTCGTCAGGAAGAGATCGACATCCAACCGGAACAAAACCCGCTCGTCCGCATCGTGACGCGGTTCCTGCCAATCTCCCGGCACTTCGAGGAAGATAAATTCTTCACTAAAACAAACGGCAAACGGACCGGAACGCTCCTGTTACTCGTGCTGATGGTGGTCGAGGTCACTGACGTCGTGTTTGCGGTCGACTCTATTCCGGCGATTTTTGCCGTCACGACCAACACGTTCATTGTTTACACGTCGAATGTATTTGCGATTCTCGGCCTGCGGTCGATGTACTTTCTGCTGGCGGGCGTCGTGGAGAAGTTTCGGTATCTCAGGTTCGGCCTCGCGATTGTTCTCACCTTTATCGGGCTGAAAATGCTGGTGGGCGCCATCGGTTTTCTCATTCCGACAAAGATTTCGCTCGTTTTCGTGGCGCTCGTGCTGGTCGGGTCGGTGGTCGCCTCGCTCGTGATCTCCCCGGAAGGCGAGCGGACGATCAATGTAGATTTACCCCCAGACTTCGACCTGCCACGGGACGAGTAGACAGGATTTACAAGATTTTTGCAGGATTTGCAGGCTACCATGTAAAATCTGTGCAAATCGGTTTAAAAAACTTCTGGCAATCCGCATTATCCGTGTGCTAAATTCCTCAGCGGTAGTTGTTGCTGCCTGGAATTCGGACTCACCACCCTTCCCCTAATCGATTTAGACCCATGGCCACGAATAAGACCAGTCGTTTTGCCTATGATTGGTGGATTATTCAGAAGCGTTTTGTCTATCTGGTAATCGCCATCTTCATGCTTTGCGGCCTTGCCGCCGGCGCCGCCGTCTACGTCTACAAGTACGGCAATCCGTTCCGGAACGTCGCGATCGTGAATCATCCCGCCGGGGCGCGGTTCGTCTCCTTCGAGGGCGACGTGCGCGTCATTCGCGCCGCGACGCGCGAGATGATTGCCGCCAACAGCGATACCGAGCTTTATCCCGGCGACACCGTGCAGACACAGGCGAATGGCCGCGCCCGCATCGGCCTCGCCGACGGCTCAACTCTCCTCGTCAAACCAAACAGCACCATCATCGTGCGTGACAACGCGCGCGCTGACGACGGCAAAAAGACGAACGTGCATGTCGAGGTGAATAGCGGCCAGTTGTCGGTTCGCACTGAGCAACAAGCCGAGGGCACCACAAACATCGTCGAAACTCCTAAGACCAAGAGCTCGATGGGCGAGCAGACGAGCGCCAGTTTCGGTGTCAATCCTGAAGGCACTGAAGAAATTCGCGTTTCAACTGGTGCGATTGAGACGACTAACGGCGCGGGGGAAAAGGCTTCGATCCGCGGCGGCGAGTACGTTGCTGTCAACAACTCCGGTCGCCTTTCACCCGCGCAGAAGTTGCTCGACGTGCCGCAACCAGCGCGGCCGCACGATCGCGAACAGGTATTTGTTGGTCCAAATGGAGCGGCGAGTGTGGATTTGAAGTGGCAGCGTCCGCAGACGGGCACGCCTGCTTACTATCGCGTCGAAGTCGCGACTTCGCCTTTCTTCGTCGCGGACGGAAAAGTTATCGAACGTGATCAATTAGTGGCGACTGAGTTTGGCGCGAGTGATCTGCGACCAGGTGTTTACTTCTGGCGCGTGCGCGCCACTGCCGCAAGTGGCCAGGCGAGTGACTGGAGTGATCCGCTGAAGTTTGTCGTCACGGCGCGTGGCAGCTCGCAAGTCGCCGTTTCCGATCTCAGCACTGAGCTACTCGGTGGCAGCATTTATCTGATTCGCGGTAAGGCCGATCCGGGCGTGACGATTCGTTGCAGCGGTCGCGAGACGATCGCCGCACCGGACGGCGCATTTCAGATCCAAATTACAGCAGCGGCGGCCTCCCGCGAGCTCACGCTCGAAGCACAGGATTCAAGAGGCAACAGCAGCCAGTACAAAGTTTCGCTCTCTACGCGCGGAGGTCGGAGAACTTAAGTCGATGTCGAGTCACGTAATCCTTCTAACGGATGCTCACGAAGCGCCAGCCTACGAGTTGATCGAGGCTCTGCGGGCGGCTGGCGTGAAGACCCTGATCGAGGGTCTGCGTGAAGTGGAAGTCGAGAAGGCGCTTGCACAGCAAAAGAAACGTGAGGGCGTGCGCGACTCCGAAGGACCGCCGCCGCTGGCTGTGTTGTATGAAGTAGTTCCGGGTGCGGATATGGTCGAGCTCCACACGGCGATCGATCATGCGAAGGCATTCTGGCCCGGAGCACCGCTCGTCGCGTGTCGCCGGCAAACCAACGGTTACCAGAGTCACAACCTGCGAAGTCTCGATGGCGCCACACTCAAACGACTCGGATTTCTCGCAATTGCAGACAAATCGGCACAACTTCCAGCCCTCCTGCGTGAGATCGAAGGGCACGGCGGCACCGGCGAGCTAAGACTTCCGGACACGTTCGATCAGCCGTCAGAATCCAACTCGACTTCTCTTCCAAGGAAGATCAAGTTCAGCCACCTGCGTGCAGCGTACGACATCGTCTCGTCTTTACACTTCAGCGGCGATCAAAGCGGCGCCGCCAATACCGCGCTCGATGGATTGCAGGGACTGATCAAAGCCGATCGCTGGGCTGTCTACCTGTTTTCCGAATCGAAAGGTTTTGAAACTTCGGAGCTCGAAGTCATCGCAGTCAAAAAAGCAGGCGAAGAGGGTGCTCGTAACGAAGACGAATGGGCAGAACCTGACTTGCCAATCGGTTCCGAAACGAAAGCCGCAAAACGTGCTGCCGCGGGCATGGGAATCATCAAGCGAAAGGAACGCGGGCAGTTCGTCGTTGCAGTTCCCTTGATCTGTGGCGAACGAATACTCGGAGTCATCGAAGGCATTCGTGAAGGTAAAGGCTCACACGCGTTCAAGAAGACTGACGTCGAGCTACTCGACTCACTCTCCCTCCCGATCGCTTCAGCTCTCGCGAATGCAGTGCGCATCGCCGAGGCCGAGCGACTCTCGCAAACCGACGATCTCACAAAGCTTCACAACGCACGCTACCTGCGCCAGTTCCTCCTGAACGAAATCCGGCGCGCGCGTCGTTACCAGTCGAGCGTCGCAGCGCTGTTTCTCGATCTCGACGACTTCAAACAGATCAACGACGAACACGGTCATCTCGTCGGCTCGCACGTCCTGATGGAAATGGCCGCCGTGATCCTCTCGTCAATTCGCGATACTGACGCTGTGGCTCGTTACGGCGGCGACGAGTTTGTCATCGTTCTACCCGATACCGGCACCGAGCTCGCGGGCCAGGTTGCCGAACGTATTCGTCAGAAGATAATCCGTCATAATTTCAATGGCGGGCGGCGTCTCCAGCTCTCGTTAACGGCGAGTTTCGGAGTCGCGGCTTTTCCGAAGCATGCTTCTTCCCCCCAACAACTAATCGCCTGTGCGGACACCGCCATGTATGAGGCGAAGGCCGCCAATAAGAACTGCGTCCGTTTCGCGGCTGACCTGGCCAGCAAGGAGCCCGCGCGACGCGCCGCAGCTACCCTGGAAACCACAGAACACTCGGATATCCGCGACAATCAACCAGTGTCCGTGTAATCCGTGGTTAACTCGTGTATATTTTCCCGTTTACGCCGTGTGTGTTAAAGGTGTATCTTACGATTTCGGACGTATTGGGCGACAATTACCGCCAATCCCACCCGAAGTTCCATTCTACAACCACGGGAAGTGAATAAAATTCTAGATGGCGTTCAAATCTATCTTTAGTCTGTTTTCGAGCGACCTCGCTATTGATCTCGGGACGGCGAATACACTCGTTTATGCAAAAGGACGCGGCATTGTCGTGTCTGAACCTTCTATCGTCGCGATTAATAAAGTCACCAATCAGGTTGAGGCGGTGGGGCGTGACGCGAAAGACATGCTGGGTCGTACGCCCGGCAACATCGTCGCGATTCGTCCGATGAAGGACGGCGTTATTGCCAACTTCGAAGTCACGGAGAAGATGCTGCAACACTTCATTCGCAAAGCTCACAACGGTAAAACGTGGGTGAGCCCGCGCGTGGTCATCGGAATTCCGTCAGAGATCACGCAGGTCGAACGACGTGCTGTAGAAGACTCCGCGTATCGCGCGAAAGCTTCGGAGGTCTACCTGGTTGAGGAAGCGATGGCAGCGGCAATCGGCGCTGGTCTACCGATCACCGAGCCACACGGAAACATGGTGGTCGACATCGGCGGCGGCACGACTGATATCGCGGTGATCAGCTTGAGCGGCATCGTTTACTCGCGCGCGGTGCGTGTAGCGGGGAACGAGATGGATGAAGCGATCATTCAATACATCAAGCGGAAGTACAATCTGCTGATCGGTGAGCGAACGGCCGAGGCGATCAAGATCGAGCTCGGATCGGCGTACCCGCTGGATGAGCCGTTGTCGTACGAAGTGCGTGGTCGTAATCTGATCGAGGGAATTCCGAAGACGATCACGATCACGGATGAAGAAGTTCGCGAGGCGCTCGCCGACTCGATCTCGACGATCATCAACGCCGTGCGCGTGGCGCTCGAAAGAACTCCACCGGAGCTTTCGGCAGACATCGTCGAGCGTGGCATCGTACTGACGGGCGGCGGTGCGTTGTTGAAGAATCTCGACAAGCGACTCTCGATCGAAACGGGATTGCCGGTCTCGCTGGCCGACGATCCGCTCGCTTCTGTCGTGCTGGGCACCGGGAAAATGTTGTCAGACTTCGATCTCCTCAAGCGTGTGAAGTGGGAAAACACGATGGTTAGCGGCATGTAGTTAAACTATTCGCAGATCACACAGATTACACAGACTGTTCTGTGCAATCTGTGTAATCTGTGGAAAGGCATTATGGCTTCGGTTCGTACACAAAAAGAGATTCGACAACGAGCTCCCATCTGGCTCGTGGCGCTGCTTGTCGCCAATCTCGTCATCATGGCGGTCGACGCGAAAGACGCCGACGGCGGGCAAAAGGTGCTGCGCATCTGGACGCAGAGCTTCGCGTCGCCACTGCAAAGCGCGTCGTCAAAAGCCACTGGCGCGACCTCCGGCTTTTTCCAGCAGATCTGGAACTTCCGCAGCACCGCCAAAGAAAACGAGCAGCTCAAAGAACGTCTGGCGCAGGTCGAGACCGAGCTTCACACCGCCCAGGCGGCTGCCACTGAGAACGAGCGTCTCAAAGCACTGCTGGATCTCAGGGACCAATCGAACATCAAGAGTGTTCCCGCTCGCGTGATCGCGCGTGATCCTTCAGTGTGGTTCAACACAATCACGATCAATCGCGGCACGAGCTCTGGCGTTGAAGTCAACATGCCGGTCGTTACGGCCGGCGGCATCGTCGGACGAATCATTACTGCCGGTCCGTGGTCGTCGCAGGTCATGCTGATCACAGACGAGAAGGCCGGCGCCGGCGCCGTTGTGGGCCAGCTCGGACAATCAGGCGCGCTCGGCTCCGTGCGCGGACGTTCGGATCTCGGTGTCGGACTGATCGAGATGCGTTACGTCTCCGGACTCGAGAAAGTAGAAGTCAACGACTATGTGATGACAACAGGTCAGGACGGAATTTATCCCCCAGGCCTGAACGTCGGCCGCGTTGTGGAAGTGAAGAACGGAACGGCGACGCAGGCCCACCAGATTCTGATTCAACCCGGCGCACAGCTTGATCACCTTGAGGAAGTGGCCGTACTCCTCTATCACCCCCCGCCGCGTTCTGCGCCCGAACAAACTCCGCAGCAGAACGCAGACCGAACCAGGAGATGATTTGATTGGTAATTTGCAAGCGGTTTCATTGGCAATGCTTCTATGTCGAAGCTTAAAATTGCGGTAGTTTTGTCGGTCTCAATCCTGCTCCAGCTTTTGCTGCGTGAGGTTTGGCGGCCGCTCTCCTATATCGACTTTCCACTCGTAGTTGTTGTTTACATCGCTTTGCAACGTGATGCGTGGCAGGCCCTCGTGGTCGGCACACTCGCGGGATTGATTATCGACGCGGCGAGCGGAGGGTTGATAGGTGCGGGAGGTTTTTCGAAGACGCTGACGGCGTACGTCATCTATTTTGCCGCGACGCGCATAAATCTTGAAAACCCGTTGTTGCGGATTCCGGTGCTCGCGGCTGGATCACTTCTGGATTCCGCAATCTACGTTTTCTGGCACCGGGTGCTGGGTTCACCGCCGGGCGTACCGGTAATGCAGACGATGTCTTATAAACTGATAGCGACGACGGTGGCCGGCACGCTCGCGCTTTACCTGATCGACGCCCTCGTAGCCGAGCGCAACGCACAACGACGACAGTTCGCCACTCGCCGCCGCGTGGCGCGACGCTCGACCGGACCGTTAAGGAGGAGATGAGCCACAAAAAGGCACAAAATGCACATAATGCATTGCTGATCTCTTTTGTGCTTTTTGTGCCTTTTGTGGCATCTAAACTAGTCTCATGAAATTCGAAGACACATCTCAAAACCTTCGCGCGCGCCTGAGGTTTATCCAGGTGCTGGTCATCGCCATGCTCGGCCTCCTCAGCATTCGCCTCTATGTGCTGCAGGTGGTCAGACACGACAAGTACGAGGAGATAGCCGAAAACCAGCGCCGCCGCCGTCTCCCAATCCCTGCGCCGCGCGGCATGATCTTCGACCGCAACGGCCGTGTGATCGTCGATTCGCGTCCGACTTACAACGTGATCCTCACGCGCGAAGACGTGAAAGGTAAGGATCTCACGTCACTGATTGAGCCGCTGTCCGAGGGACTCGCCGTCGACAAAGACATCCTGCGCGACTACTTCGAAATCGTCAAAACTATGCCGGCGTTCGAGTCGATTAAGGTTAAGGAAAACGCTTCGCCGGGCGATATCGCATGGGTCGAGTCACACGCTTTCGAGTTTCCGGAGCTTCGTGTTGAGCAACAACCGCAACGGCGCTACCCGGACAACGGGATGCTCGCGCACGTGGTCGGTTACGTTGGTGAGATCAGTCCGGACCAGCTCAGTAAACAAGCATATAAAGACAAAGGTCTGAAACCCGGCGACATCATCGGCCAGAGTGGTGTCGAGCAGATCTACGACGACTACCTGCGCGGCAAAGACGGCTATCGTGAAGTGGTAGTAGACAGTCGTGGCCGCATTCAGGATGAGATTGATACTGTCGCTCCGATACCGGGCCGCGATCTCGTCACCACGATCGATCTCGATCTGCAACTCGCCGCGGAAGAGCAACTGCGCACTTCCGTCACCCAGCGCGGTGTACTCATCGCCGAGGATCCGAACAATGGCGAGATCCTGGCGCTCGCTTCGTACCCGACTTTTGATCCAAACCTCTTTTCACAACGAATCACGACGAAAGAAGGACGTGCCGAGTACGTCAAACTCTTAAACGATCCGCAAACGCCGCTGATCAATCGCGCGGTCCAGAGTCGTCAGCCGCCGGGATCCACGTGGAAGATCCCGATGGCGATTGCCGGTTTGAAGCAGGGCGCGATCACACTCGAGCGTTCGAACCTCGTCTGTGGCGGCGGTATCACCATCGGCAACAAGTTCACCCGTTGCATGAAACAGCACGGCATGCCCGACATCAAAACGGCCATCACCCAATCTTGCGACGGTTACTTCTATCGCCTCGGTTTGAAGATGGGTATCGACGGCATCGTCCAGATGGTGGACGAATTTGATCTCAACAAGCGCACCGGTATCGATCTTCCCAATGAGATCGTGAGCTGGACGCCTTCGCGCGAGTTCAAACGCAGGATGCAGCCGCGCGATCCTGAATGGCGCGACATCGATACTGTTTACGCATCTTTCGGGCAGGTCTACGACATCATCACTCCGATTGCTTTGCTGCGAACGATCGCGGCCGTCAGTGTCGATGGTCACATGTACATCCCGCATGTGCTGAAGGAAATAAGAGCATTTGGCACTCCGGGTACGCCGGATTACAAGGCCGCCGTGACATTTAAGCCGCTCGACCCGTCAAGACCAAATCCGAAAGTCATTCCGATTCCGGAAGCGATCGATCAGACAGTGGTCCAGGGTATGTGGCAGGTGGTGAACGCTGGTGGTACTGCCGGGCGCATCAAGATGGATGGATTTGATATCGCCGGTAAGACGGGCACAGCGCAGGTCGTCGAGCTCGGCAAGGACACCGGTAAGAACAAGGACCACTCGTGGTTCGTCTCGTACGCCCCCGCTTTCAAACCGGAGATCGCGATGGTTGGGCTGATCGAGAATTCGGGATTTGGCGGACAACACGCGGCGCCGGCAGTTCGTGGTGTTTACGATACGTACTATCGCAAGACTCGTCACGAAGAGCCGCCGGGAGCGGTCAAACAGCAGATCGCGAAAGACAGCACAGATAAGAAGAAAGAAACCACCGAGAAGAAGAAAACGGCAGCCGTCACCGCTGCCGCACAGCAGACCGCAATCAATTAGCAGCAATGGTCGCAATTATTCACAAACGCAGTTGGCGTGACTTCGATTGGATCCTGGCGCTGCTCGCCATCGCGATCGTGCTGTTTGGCACGGTCCAGATTCGCAATGCGCAGCCGACGGAAACGTACTGGGTCAAGCAACTGATCGGGCTTTCGATCGGTCTGGTCGCGATGCTCGCGATTGCGTTTACCGACTATCGACGCCTGCTCAATCTCGCGCCTGCGTTTTATATCTTTGGTCTGGTCCTGCTCGTGCTCGTTCTGTTTCCCGGCATCGGTTTGAAGATCAACGGGCAGCGTGCGTGGATCAAAGTGCCTTTCATCGGGCAGTTTCAGCCTTCCGAGTTTGTGAAGGTCACGACGGCGATGATGCTGGCGCGTTACTTCGGGAAGAACCGGATCGAGATTCTGACGATCAAAGAAATGATCGTGGGAGGACTGATACTCGGGTTGCCGATTGTGCTGATCCTGCTCGAGCCTGATGTCGGGTCAGTGCTGACGTACCTGCCGATTCTCGCGGTCGTACTTTTTTTGTCAGCGATTAGGTTGCGGTTGGTAGTGGCGGCAGCGGTGCTGGCGGTGGTCGCGATTCCCGGCGCGTACATGATGGGTGTGAAGACCGGCGCGGTGAAACAGTACCAGCAGGAACGTATCAACGTGATTCTCGATCCGGAGAATGCTGACCGGCGTGGTATCGGCTATCACACGTGGCAGTCGATTCTGACTGTTGGTGAAGGCGGACTTTTCGGGTCGCGCTCATCGGTCGAGCATTCGCAGAGTGGTCTGAAGTTCCTACCCGAACCACATACTGACTTTATTTACGCCGTGACCGCGGAGAACGCCGGCTTCGCGGGCTGCGTGCTCGTCCTGCTGGCGTATGTGGTATTGCTATCGCGTCTGATCACGGGCGCGCGTCGCGCCTCGGATCGCATGGGCATGCTCTTCATCATGGCGTTCGTGGGCGGCCTGACCTTTCAGATCTTCATCAACATCGGCATGGCCCTTGGAATATCTCCCGTCATCGGCGTCCCTTTACCTCTGATGAGCTCCGGCCTCGCCTCCCTCATCGCCACCTTCATCGCCATCGGCTTCGCCATCAGCATCCAACTGCGCCGGTTTGTAAATTAAAACCTTAGACAGGATTTACAAGATGTTTCAAGATGAGCCGGATTTATCCTGTCTATCCTGAACAATCTTGTAAATCCTGTCTAAAGTTTAACTTGGCTTTTTAGCGTTTGTAGGGGCTTTGGGCGGTGTAGTCGTGCAGTAGGTGCCGTAAGCGGGGCGGTAGCCGCGGTCCTGGGCCTGTTTCTGGGTCATGTAGACGCCTTGCTTGGTTTTGCCGTAGAGCTTCGTGTTGGGGCAGTGATAGAAGCCGTACTCGGTGTCGACCCAGACTTTGATCGTCGGAACGCCGCGTGTTGGCGCGGGGTTCTGTTGCTGCCCGGTTGCGGTGGAAACCAACAGAAAACAAACGATAACTAATGCTCTTTTCATCAGCTCTCTGGTTCTTTCAAATAGTCTTCACGCTCTTTCTCGGTTAGCTCCCTCGCCACGCGCTGGCTGACCAGCGCCCGCAGCTCGTCAAAGGGCGCAAACGCCTCACGTGGATAGATGCGCGTCGCGTAATCTTCGCTTGCTGTGAACACCGATCTTCCATCCGGGCTGAAGAGCGCGTTGAGAACCGGCCCTTTGTGATCCAACAACGTCGCGATGATTTCACCCGTCTGCGCATTCCAAACACGCGCCGTATTGTCGGCGCTCGCGGTGACGATCAAACGTGAGTCAGGGCTGAACGAGGCACTATTCACGTGGCCCGTGTGCCCGTCCAACTTCCTGACAACCTCGCCCCTGACAGGATCCGAGACCCACGCCGCTTCGCCACTTGCTGCCACGATAAACCGCCCATCGGAACTGTACTCCGCACTCGAAACCATGCTCGGGTATGTGCCGCCAATCCTCCTCAGAAACGCAAAGCGATTCGCATCCCACAGCTGCACGGTCGCATCGTCGCCGGCAGTGACGATGAACTTGCCATCAGGACTGAACGACGCACTGTTTACACTCTTCCCGTGCCCGCGCAGCTCGCCGAGCGTCGCGCCCGTCGCTGCATCCCACACGCGCGCCGTACCGTCCGCACTCGCCGTCACGACGAGTCGACCGTCCGGACTAAACGCCACGCTATTGATATCCGCCGTGTGGCCCTCGAGCTTTACACCATCCGGCTCGGAGATTTTGTCCTTCTTCTCGGAAGGCGTCGCTTCCCGGTAAATAAACTCAGACCGCGTCGAATCTACAAACGCACGCAACGAATCGATGTTGTAGATCACTCCGGATGATCCACGCGTCGTCGCGATCGATTGCCCATCAGGACTGAACCTCGCATTCGCAACCTTCGCACTTCGATCAATAAGGTGACTAAACGGAACAGACCGCTGCAAGCCCACGCCATCCAGCCACAACTTTCCATCGCGCGTTGTCGCCGCTACTTCCGAACCGTTTGGACTACAAGCGATACTCGTCACTGCTGCCGAGTGTTCCCACGACTCAACAGTCGAACTCGTGCCTGCTTCGCCGGGATGAAACGGCCAGAGTCGCGCGGTTTGATCGTCACTTGCCGTAACGATGTGTTGGCCGTCAGCGCTGAACGCAACATCGTTCACTGCCTGCGAATGCCCGCGAAACTCGGTGACCAGTTTTCCATCGAGTGAATCCCACACACGCACAGTGTTGTCAGCACTGGCCGTCACGACAAACCTACCGTCGGGACTGAAGATCGCTCCCGCAAGCGGTCTCGTGTGTCCACGCAATTCTTTGACGAGCTGCCCGTCGGCGGTCCAGAGTCGCGCCGTGCTGTCGCCACTGCTGGTCACAATCGCATTACCATCAGGACTGAAATTCACTGAGGCAATGTAGTCTTGATGACCGTCCTGATGCCCGCCGAGCTTGAACTTCTCCTTGCCTTTTTCAACGTCCCACACGGTCGCCGGGAATTCGCCATTAGGCAGAGCGCCGAGCTCGGTGCCTGGTCCACCTTCTGTCGCCAGCAGTTTTCCATCAGGACTGAACGCGAGTGCTGCATGCGTGCCAGTCAATCCGTTCAGCTCTTTTCCCTGGTCACTATCAAGACTCCAGATGAACGCTTTCTCGTCGGCAGCTTCAGTCGCGAAGTGCTTCTGATCGGGACTAAACGTGATCTCACTGACAGCAGCGGTGTGGCCCTTCAGGACCTTGAACGCTTCGCCAGTCGCAACCTTCCACACACGCACAGTGTTGTCATCACTGACGCTGACGACGTAACTCCCATCCGGACTGAACACGGCGCGGTGCACTTGCGCAGTATGCCCCTTAAGCTCTCGCACAGCCACTCCATTCGTGGCGTCCCATAGTCTAACGACGCCGTCCATTCCGCCTGTTGCGATCAGCTTACCGTCGGGACTGAACGTCGCAGAGTTGCTGCCCGAGTTCTCACCCAACTCTTTAATAATCTTCTTCGTTCCCACGTCCCACAGTCGCACTTTGTTGTCCATTGTACGCGTGACGATAAACTTGCCGTCATGACTAAACTCCGCGCTCGCGACTTTCGATCCATGCTCTCTCAACGCACCGCCGACATTCGACAACGACAGCAACCCCGCGCGAATCACGTCCCGCGCTTCTTTCGTGTCAGCAAACTTGTCAAGCGCTTCCTGCGCCAGCAACACACTCAGCTCGGGATCGGCGGAGAGCGTCATACTCGCCTTCAACGCAAGCAAACGCGACTTTGCTTTGCCTTCCGCAACCGCAGCAGCTTTGCTCTTTTGCCACGCGTAAAACGCAACCACGAGAAAGATCACGGCCGCCACCGCGCAAGCCGCGATGATGAGTCGCAACAGGCGAATGCGCTTTTTTTGTGCGCCCGCGCGGCTCGCATCGACAAGCGTCCGCAGCGACGGGCTCGCAGTCTTCATCCTTACGAGTCGTTGTGCTTCGAGCAACTCTTCCGCGTCGAGCAGTTTGCTGCCCGGCTGCCATTTGCCGGCTTTTGCTTCGAGTCGAAGCCGCACCTGCTCGCCGCGTGATTGATTAGCGAGCCATTTATCGTTTGACCGGCGAATCGGCTCGATGAAGCGATCGTGCGCGAGCTCGTACCAGCGAACATTCGTTCCCTTCCACTCGCCCTTGATCAGCCGCATCGCCTCGAGCTTGTCGACCGCAGCGTTAGGCATGCCGCCGGTGGTGTCCTTACCGCGGTTCACAGGCGCGCGCGTGCCTTCAGGCGTGATCAAGGTGTCGCCAAACCAGCGCCGGAGTGTCTCTTCTTTCGTGCCGGTGTCTTTCGAGACGCTTCTGATCGATCGCTCGTAGAAATTGGATAACGCCTGGCTGACGTCGCCATACTTTTGCAGGTGGTTCAACGTGATGACCGTTTCGTCCGGCGTGAGGGCGTCCCACAAACTCTGGCAGACGACTTGTAATTGCACCGGCTCGACGTACAGCCCCATCGTCTGTGTGCCGGTCATACTCTGAGTCGGAATGCGCAGCAGGTTCTTGACGAGTTGTTCCGCGACTCCAGGCGCGTAACTGCGATTCGTTTTCTCAAGCGGCTTGGTGATCGCAATCAGCGCCTTCTTCTCACGCAAGTGCTCGAGGCGAAAACGTGTGCGCAGTTTTTCCGGCAACAGTGACAGATACGGATCGAGCTCGGCGATGTAGTCTTCACGCATGCAGAAGATCACACGCAACAGCGGATTACCACGCAGGCCTTTTTTCGGATTTCCCTCGAGCGCCTCGCCGATCTGCCGGAAGAAGTCTTCTCGATCGGCCCAACGTCCCGGATACGACGTAAAGAGCTCTTCAAACTGATCGAAGACCACGACCGTCGGCGCCGGCTCGCCGTACTCGTTAGTCTTCTGTCCACACTGCGCAACGAACTCGCGAAACGTCATTCCCATGTTCGACTTCGTAATGTCAAACTGGCCGCAGCTCACGAGGGCATTCAACACGAAGATGTTTGTGTTTCTGCCGATCTTGACTGTGGCGGGTAGCTGGCCCTGCACGCGCATCGGTGGGAGCACGTGGAAGTCTTCTTCTTCTTCCAACTTCGGGATTAGCTTGGCATTCAGCAGTGAGGTTTTGCCGGCGCCCGACTGCGAATACAAAAGCACAGCCGAGTGCGCGGTGATGATCGACACGAGCTCATCCGCCTCTTCGTCGCGACCAAAGAAGAACGCTCGCTGCTCCTTGCGGAACGAGCGTGGTCCTACATAAGGCTCGATCGGAATCGTTTGAACTTCCGCCGTAGTTGGCTGAACGTTAAGTTGCATAGCCGGAGTTTTTCCAGTTTTCTCCCAGCTTGGTTACGACCTCCTGCGTCGTTTCCCAGCTCACGCGTATGTCCGGACTTCTCGACTCAAAGTATTTGTCGAAGAACGCCTGCGCTCTTAGTTTGACGTTAGCATCAGTGCTGCTGGGCGAGAGTTGAACGGCCACATGGACTTTGTCCCTGGTCCTCTCCAGGTAGCCCGCCAGGATGTGAAAGAGAATGCGGAAGTCCCAATCTTCGAGACTATAGCCCAGCAATAGCAGGGACGTTCCGCTAATTGCTTTCTGAATGCGATTCGGAATCAAGTTACCGTCTTTGGAGATGTTAATCAGAAACTGAAAGTAGTCGTCTTCCGAAAGCACCATTGATTCGTGGTTCTGCATGTAGCCGTAGAGATGAAAGACAACCGGGTTCGCGACATTCGGTTGAAAGCCCGGCTCTGATAGAGGAGACGGTTCGTCGAGCGATCCGATCCATTTGCAGAGATCTCTTTTGACGTCCCGCTTCTGTTTGATCAAAGCCTGCTCCATGAAATCGTCGTAGTTCGTAGTAACGTATATGGGCAGCGGCAGCTTTGCGAGAATTGTGTATGGATCGTTTGGATCACCGAAGTTAGGCACCGGCACGTTGCTCAATTCGTCGACGTATTTGCTGGACGCATAGTACGGATCGCTGTATTCGACCGTGAGGAACCTTGCGACGCGCGCCAGGTCAGTGCCGTCAGTGAACGGGTAGTGGTACTGGTCGGACCATTTCTTAGCAACTGCGGTACGAAGTGACGGGCCCTCGGAGTAAACACCAGAGCCTAAAAACGGCGTACACTTTCCGTCTCTGATTTTTCTCGTCAGTACTTCCCAATCGGTGCTCTCGATTCTTTTTACAGTCATGTTAGTTGGCGCAAATCAGTTTGCGTAGCCCGCCTGCTGCCACCGAGTCCAGAGCTCTGTCACGAACTCTTTGGCTGTGCCCCAGTAAACGCGCACGTCGATGTTGTCGTAGTACCTCGTCAGGTAATCCTGTGCCTTCTCTTTGACTTCATCCGAGCCGGCTGGTGCGCGCATGACCGCAACGTTGAGCCGCGACACTGCCGCTTCCGTGAGACGATCGAAACTGCGCAGGAGCACGCGGAAGTTCCAGTCTGAGATTCGATAGCCGATGAACATCAACGACGAGCCGGTCAGCGCACGGGCAATCGGCGCCGGAATGAGATTCGGATCGGCAGAGATGTTCACGAGAAAGTCCATGTAATCGTCTTCGGTGAGGACGAGCGACTCCGCGACGGGAACGTGTCCGTGCAGATGAAAGACAACGGGGTTTGCGACTGTCGGTTTGTAACTCGGATCCTTTTCGAGAATTGTCGGATTGTCGCTGACGTAGTCTTTGACGGCGCGGTTCCACTGGCAAAGGATGCGATTGGGTTGTCGATGATGGCGCGCGAGGGCTTTGACCATGAAGTCGTCGTAGTTGGTCGTGACGTAAACAGGGAGGTTGAGGTTTGCGAGCACGCGATGTGGCTCAGTCGGATCGTTGAAGTCCGGCTCGCCCGCCTTCGCAAACATCTCGACGATCAGGTCCTTTGGAAAAACTGCGTCTGAATATTTAAGCGCAAGGAACTGTGAGACCGCGATGAGGTTTGAGCGGTCCTCCATCGGATACTCGTACTTCTCGGCCCATTGTTTGGCGATGTCGCCGCCGAGCGGGAGGACGCCGTACGAAGCCCCCGCGCCGAGAAAGGGCGTGCAGCGGCCCTGGTTGATCCTCCGCAGCAGCACATCCCAATCTTCGTCAGTCAAAAGCTTTGACATGGTGAGGATCATAGCCACAAAAGGCACAAAAAGCACAAAAAAATCAGGCAATCCTTCTGTGCATTTTGTGCCTTTTGTGGCCTACTTTCCGTTTTGAATTAAATACTTGTCATAACCGGCGCGCACCAGCTCTTCAAACGCGCGCCACACTTCGTCAGGAATGTCCTGCGCGATCTGGTATCCAAGATCGGGATAGATTTTGATCCGCTGTAGATCGCCGACCATGATGCCGACGACGTCAGCCGCCGTCAGCGTGCGATTAGCGTAATGATCGAGATACTCGCGAAACGAAACCTGCGGCGACGTCACGATCAGATCCTTCTCCGGCCAGAGCTTTCGAAACGTGGCAAACGCGCGTCGCTCCATGTAAGGCTTCTGCACGACGATGAACTTTTGCAGATCGAGACCGCGCTCAGCGAGAAGTCGTTTTGTGAACTCGACGTTCTCGCCCGTGTTAGTCGAGTGGGCTTCGATCAAAATCCTTTCATGAGGCACATTCAAATCGACAGCAATACGCGCGAACCGCTCGGCTTCAGGTTCACTCCAAAGCGTCTTCGTGATTGCTCCCTGACCGCCTGAGAAGATCACGAGCGGCGCCCAGCCTTCGTGAAATAACTGCGCGGCCCGTTCCGCGACGCGCTCGTCGTGACTGCAAAGCACGAGAATCGCATCCGCGGCGTCGATCTGATGCTTCATCGAGTGATAATTCCAGAGTGTCTCGGCGAGGGCGTAGGTCTGCTGGTCCATGTTAAGCGTGCGTGCCTGCCCTGATCGCGCCGAGTGCCTGTCGAATGCCGCCGAGGTGATAAGCCGTGTGCACGAGGATCGATAGCGCGCCGGCGATGTCGTATTTGCCGTCCCACTTCTCAAAGGAGTTGATGGTCGTCATAGCGCGCTCATGACTCTCGCGCAGGCGACGCTTCGTGGCTTCCCATTCATCGGGCGTGACCGCGCTGACGGTCTCCCAGATCTCGCGCCAGTTGTTTGTTTTATCGACACCCGTGCGCATGTAGTCGTCTAAAACATCAAGATAGAAACGAATATGCTCGACCTGCGCCGCGATCGTCGCCGATTTCGGCGAGATCGCCTGTGACGCCTCTTCAGCCGAAACGCTGTCGAGCGTTTCGTACAACGTCGTACCCTTGTCGAGATAGATCCCGCGAACGTTTGAAAACGTCTCGTCGAGACACGCGAGCAGCGCCTTCTTGAAACGTTTGACCGGTATTTGCGCAGACAACTCTGTTTCCATTTTCAACCTTACTCCTTGATTTTCAGTCATTTTGTTTGTGCCTTTGTGCCAGGAATCTCTTCACGTCATTGCGAGAACGGAGCCAGAAAATCTCTTTTCCCTCGGCGTGTTCTTGCAGCAGCTTGATCACCTTCGGTCTTGAAACACGATGATAGTTCCATACCCAACTAACAAACTCGAAATCGAGGCTCTCACGACAGCCCTCAGCCATATCGGGCCGCGTTCCGTCGCGGTAAAGAAAAAACCGCTTCACGATGCGCCACATGCACACCAAACGCGGCAGGTCCATGAACACGATCGTGTCAGCCCTTTGCAGTCGCAACTCGAGTGTGCCGGAGTAGTTGCCGTCCATTACCCACGAATCCCGCTCCATCAAATCGGTAACGGTTTTGATCCATTGATCGGGCTCAGGCTTCACCCAGCCAGGGCTCCAGAAGTACTTGTCGAGATGGTGTACTTCCAGATTGAGCAATTCACCAAGCTGAGCAGCAACGGTCGACTTGCCTGAGCCACCAGAACCGATCACCAACACCCTTTGCATAAACCCTTTTTGTACTTTTATCGCTTAAACTTCATCCTCACTTGGAAGAGGTCAGTACTACCTGCGATAGCGGGTGGGTGCGACAGCGCTTACGCACCCACCCGCTATCGCAGGTGGTACTGACCTTGTCCAAGAGTGATCGTGACTTTTGACGCAAAGCCCACCTGCGTTAATCTGTGACAAATCGCAACGAAAGGAACCAGAATGGCGCCCACACTCTACCGGATCATTCTCGTACTCGACAATTGAAAACGGGCAAGTAGAATTATGAGTATGACTCCAACTTACGAGGCGGCGAACATAGCAGCGCCACTCGTCGAAGAACATTTCAGACGACATCTCGCGGAAGCGCGACAAATGGGCGAGGACGGACTCGCGCCTCAACCCGACGCACATTCGATCGCGGCGATCATCAACGCGACGTTCTGGGCCAGCTTTCGACCCGAAGAGGGTCGGTTCCCCAAAATCTCGCTCGCCTATTTGCCACCGGAACAAGCAGGACAACCGATGGTCTTCGAGCATCCACTGCCGCTGACTGCCGGTGTGCTTACTAAACTCGCGCCCGCGGTTGAGCGTCCTGAGATCCATCTCGGCGTCTGGAACCACGGCGATGAGTTGAGAGTCTGGGGAACGACGCGAACGATTCCGAGTTTCTGCTTTGTGCTCGAAGACATTGAACCGGGACTGCTCGTCGTCAAACATCGTCGTCTCGATGGGTTTGGAAAATATGCGAACGTTGCCGTGCTCAAAGGCGAGCGGGTGAAAGTCATCGACGAGAAAGGCACGAGCCTGCCTGACTGTCCGGCCCTACTCCGCGCGCTGCTGGCTTTCACGGCGGCGGCGACGAATGGACCACACCACTCGTTGAATATACTCGTCCAGCTCAGCACGTCGATGCGCGTCCATGGACACGGCGGATTGCTTCTCGTGGTGCCGTCGGAAAGTGATCGCTGGCGTGGATCGATCGCGCAGCCGATTCTCTACTCGATCACGCCGGCGTTCTCTGCTCTTTCGGAGCTTATGCGCAATGAGGTTGCGGAGGAGCATGAAGACCGGAGGCCGTGGGAGAGCGCGCTCCGACGGGCTGTGGATACGATTGGTGGAATGACCGCGGTCGATGGCGCCACCGTTATTAATGATCAATACGACGTGCTCGCGTTCGGTGCGAAGATTCGCCGAAAAGAAGGATGCCCGCCGGTGGATAAGTGGGTGATTACTGAGCCTGTGGTCGGGAACCTTCCGATCGTCGTGCAGCCGACTGAGCACGGCGGCACGCGACATCTTTCGGCCGCGCAGTTTGTTTACGATCAGCGCGATGCTCTAGCGCTCGTGGCGTCGCAGGATGGGAAATTCACTGTGTTCGCGTGGTCACCGTGTGAAGAGATGGTCCACGCACACAGAGTTGAGTCGCTCTTGATGTAAAAATCTTTGACAGGATTACAGGATTGCCATGATTGACAGAATAAATCTTGTTAATTCTGGAAATCCTGTAATCCTGTCTAACTACATCATGGCGTGAACGCGCGCCGGAAGATTATGCCCGAGAAGTTCAAACGCATCGCGCGGCCATCGACGATCGTTTCAAAACTCATCCAGTCAGGCGCTTCGGGATCGCCAAGCCCAAACTTCCCATCACCGCGCGGCACGAGCGGCTGCACACCTTCAGCGAAGAGTTGTCCCTTACGCATCACGATGCGAATGTCGCCATACCACGGACTGTCGTTGTGATAGTGACCAGCAAAGCCTTCCCAATCTTTCTTCGTGTCGAAAGTCTTTGGGCCGGTGTACTTCTCGCCGAGATACCAGTTCGCGCCGTGATACGCCTGCGTCACCTGCTGGTTTTCACGCACGAATCCTAGCAGGTACGCATCAAAATCCGGATGCTTCACGATGAACCGATCGCCGCCGGCACGCTCGAGTGCAACGCGCCGGTTGGGTAACACGAGCACGAGCTTGTTGTTGCCTTCAGCCACGAGCTCCAGTTTCTTCCCATCGAGCGAAGTAAACGTGCCCGCGTAATCAGCCGCATTCTTTACTTCATCCGGCGCAGGCGGCGGCGCGGGCGCCTCCGGCAGCGGCTTCCCATCTGCCGACGCATTGAAAAGCTCAACCGCATACTTCGTCACTGCAACCGGTCGATAACCACGCAGGTTCGCATTGACTGACGCAAACGCACCGATGTTCCCCGTCACATCAACATCGATCGACGAGCTGAACGCAACCATGCCGCCGGTGTGACGCAGGCGCGTGTGACCACCAACGTCGCTCACCCACAATCCGTAACCATACCCTGCAGGTTCACCTCGATACGGTGAGTCGATGGCGGGCTTCGTAAACAACGCAAAACTCTCTTCGGAGATCAAACGCCCCTTCGGCAGCGCACCGCGATTGATCAGCATGCGCATGTACTTCGCCATGTCGGCCGGTGTTGACGCGACACTGCCGGCAGCGATATCGACTTCAATCCACTGCGCTTCAGCCAGTGGACCATTAACGTAATACGGCTTGCCTTCCTCGAGCGGCTCATATCCCACCGCCATCAGCTTCCGCAAATTGGTTGTGATGATCGGCGAGCTGGCAGTCATTCCGAGCGGCGCGAGCATTCGTGCGCGCATCGCTTCAGCAAACGGAGGCTTGTCGACGGCTTCGATCAGGAAGCCGAGGATGTTGTAGCCGGTGTTTGAATAAAGGAAACGTTTGCCGGGCTCGTACGCGGTCCAAAGCTCACCGAGCAGCGCATCGAGTAGCAGCGGCGCGCCGGGCAGTCCGGCGGAATGAGTCAAGATGTGATGTGTAGTGATCGCAGCGAACTTCGAGTTGATCTTCAGCCACGGCAGATACTCGACTACGGGCCGGTTGAGATCCAGTTTTCCCTCATCACGTAATTGCATCAGCACGAGGCCGACAAACGACTTCGAGATCGATCCGATCTCAAACATCGTCTCCGGTGCGACACGCAAACCCGCTTTCGTGTCGGCATAACCGTAAGTCGACACTCTGATTAAGCCGTCGCGATTTGCGAGCGCAAGCGTCATTCCCGGCGCGCCCGTCTCGCGCATGTGTCGCGCGATGAATTCGTCCAGCCGCGCGAACAGCGGTTGCACTGCCGCCGCCTGGGCCAATACACGCGCTGGCGTAAACGAGTGCAAAAGAGTCACCGCCACCGCAGACTTCGCGCTACTCGAAAGAAACTGTCTTCTTGAGATTGTCATAAAATCGGTTTTTCTATCCGCGTTTATCTGTGTCCTAAGCTCTTTACCAACTCAACAAACCGCGCTTCCTCACGCAGGTTCTTGAACACTGGATCGACTTTAATGAACGGCAACCAGTTGAACCGCTCCTCGCGCGACTTTTCGAGCCAGTCGAGCGCGAGCTTGCGCTCATCCATCCCCGCATAAACTACCGCCGTTTGAAATGGCGAAACGTATTGCCGCTTTGACAGCTCCTGAAGCCTCGCGATCACCTTCTCGGCTTCGGTTTTCCGACCCGCGCGCGCCTGCGCATGGCCCAACGCCGTCAGCGCCGTCACGTTGTCAGGCAACTGCTTCAACCCGAGCTTGAATTCGTTAATCGCTTCCTCGAGCTTGCCTTCTTCTTCAAGTACAAGACCGAGCTCGTAATGCGCCCGAGCGAAGCTCGGATCAGTTTCGAGGAGTTTTAGCGACTCCTTTCGCGCTTCGTCAAGCCGCCCCGCATAATACAGGTTGCGGATGTAGTCGCTGTAAATCGTGAGCGAGAACGGCTCGAGCTCGTGCGCCGTCTTCGCCTCGACGACTGCTTCGTTCAATCTCCCACTCGCCGCGAGATAGCTCCCGTACCACTGATGCGCCGTTGCGTAGTTCGGATTGAGCATGATCGCCTTCTTGAAATGCTCCTCTGCTTCGGCCCACTTCAAGTGATAACGATAAAGAACAAAGCCGAGCGCCGTATGAGCTTCCGCGAGACTCTCGTTGATCGACAAAGCCTTGCGTGAAGCAGCTTCAGCTTTCGGATATGAGTCGTCAGCGGACGTGACGTTGTAGACGTTCAGCAACAGGTAACAATCGGCAAGTCCGGCGTAAGCAAGTGCGTAGTCCTGGTCACGCTGGATCGCTTTACCGAAGTACTCGATGCCGTCTCGCAGACCTTCCACCGTTCGCTTGTTCCAGTTGTAACGTCCCTGCAAGTAGAGTCGATACGCCTCGGAATCGGGCGAATAGTTGCGCGCCATCTGCGCGTGATCCATGTTGTCGGTGCGCGAACGCAGTCTCTGCGAGACGTCGCGTGAGATCTGTTGCGGGAGGGCAACCACTTCTGAAACCTTGCGACTGTAACGCTCGCCCCAGATGTGACTATCATCGCGCACGTCGATCAACTCGACATTCACTGACAGGTCGTCGCCCACTTGCGAGACAGTGCCGGACAACAGCGCGTGAACTCCGAGCTCGCGGCCGATCTTTTTCGGATCAGTCTCACGTCCTTTGTAGTGAAAGACAGTGCTGCTCGACTTCACTTTCAGGTTCGGCACGCGCGAAAGACTGTCGATCAGGCTCTCCGTTATTCCGTCGGAAAGGTATTCGCTGTTTGGATCGCTGTTCGTGAACGGCAAGACCGCGAGCGAGTTGATGGTGGAATCGGATTCACCAGACTGGCTGTGGCGAAACGCGATCAAACAGAGGGCTACAATCGCGATCAGCGCCAGGGTAGCAGCCGTGATCTTGCGCGGCGTGGTCCAAAGCGATCTTGCGGCGATCAGTTTCGGTACTGATGTTACGGACGTCGTATCCGGCAACGTATTGCCGGCCGTTGTCTCGACATCGATCTCGCGCAGCACTTCCTGAAGATCGCCGCGCATGATTTCGATCTTTTGATAACGATCCTCGGGCGCTTTCGCGAGTGCTTTGTCGAGTATCTCCTGAATGCGACGCAGCGCGGCCGAGTCTTCGCCGCGCGCTTCGACGATGGGCTTCGGCTTGTGATAGACGACTGCATAGCGCACGTCGAGCGCCGTCTTGCCGCGAAAGGGCCACGTGCCCGCCAGCATCTCGTAAAGCAAAACGCCGGTGGAAAAGATGTCCGCACGATGATCGGCTTTCAAGCCTTGCGCCTGCTCGGGCGCCGCGTAAGTCGACGTGCCATACGGCACACCTACTTCCGTCACCTGCGGATCGCTAGCCACTGCGTGTGGGCTCTCGATCAGTTTCGCGAGACCGAAGTCGAGCACCTTCACGGTCCCGGAGCGCGTGACCATCACGTTGCGCGCCTTGATGTCACGATGCACGATGCCGCGACTGTGCGCGGCGGCGAGTGCGTCAGTCACCTGGATCGCGATCGAAAGTGCGCGTCGCAGATCGAGTGGTCGCCCGTCGACGATCTCGCGCACGTTTCGACCTTCGACGTACTGCATCGCGATGAACTGAGTATCGCCGACTTTGTGCAGACCGAAGATCGTGCAGATGTTTGGATGATCGAGAGAAGACGCGAGCTTGGCTTCGCGTTCGAAACGAACGAGGTTGGAAGCGCTATCAGTCAGATCCGGTGGGAGGACCTTTATGACTGCGGGCCGATCGAGCGTCGTATCGATGACTTTATAAACAGTGCCCTGTCCGCCTTCACCGATTTTTTCGACGACGCGATAATGGAGGAGAAGTTGCCCGAGCATAGGAGAATGGGATCGCTTCCGGTGCGGGCGTATTCTGGACAGGATTGACGGAATTTACAAGATTAAAAAGATAGGTAAGGCGAACAGTTGTGCGGGATGTTTTAGGCAGGAATATAAATCCTTCAGGGTTATGCGAAAAAGTATAGCTCGATCAAAAGGTTCCCATCTTCCTTCCACCGCACCCAGCCGGTGGCATTCTTTTTATCCGCGGATCTCGGTCCTTGCGCTGTCTGCCATTCAATCTTCAACCAATCACCCCGAATCTCAAGCGGACGCAACTTGATGTCCTTTGGCAAAAAATCTCCTCTCGTTTGACTCGCCGGTGCGTCCAATAACGGATTCGTTTTGGTTTCTAAGTTAACTGCGAATGTGCTTAGCACGAGTTCCTGCCAAGTTTCGAATTTGAGGATCGGATCATTCGCTTTTACATACTTCCTGAGACCTGTTTCTTCATTGACGATTACCTCAAAGAACTTGTCGTTAACCTCAGTACACTTCAAAACCAACAGAAAATGGTCCTGATGAAAAGCAAATGGTTTGAAATCGACATTGGCATATTCAAACTTCCCGTCCGCATCATCATAAAAATAACTGAACTCGTACCAAAGAGTTCCATCTTGATTATAGAGTCTGACAAAGTCGCCTTTTTGATATTGACCGAGAACGAGGACGCCTTTCGTATTTCCGATAACTCTCGCTCTATTAGTGTTTGGTTTCGGCAGCGCTTTCGGCCGCGAGGTCTGTGTGTGTTTGATATTTTGTAACTGGGCCCATAGGTCTGACGCGCGAAAGTATACCCGGTGCTGTGGTTCATCGAGTCTGAACGTCCGTTCACCATACTCCCATTCATAATTGAAAGGCAGATAAATCGCGAAGTTGCCTACTGTTTGCTCCCGAGGCACACGAAATAAAACTGATCCACCCGAGGGAAGCCATGACTGTGAAAACACATCACTTCGATTGAGGGGAACGACCTTCGATACGATTCTTCCGTCTTCAAAGCGAGCGGGAGAATGCACCTCATACCGAATGTTTACTTTTATATCATTACGCAGCCCAAGAATCGGGCGACCATCACATAACCGCGTTGGGGTTATAGCTGAACCAATATAAAGGCTGTCTGTGGGAAAGCTGATCGCCCAGGGCGTATTGTTATGTAGCCGGAGCCATAGAACTGCTTTTTGATCTGGTCTTTCCTTCTGTGCACCTTCAGGTTTGGCAATATCGTTCCCAGAAGTTGCTAAACGAATGCTGGTTGGGCCGGTTTCATCCGCCGTCTCCAAGGTGATGTATATGGTTGGTTTATCGTTCAGGAGTGGTGTTGCGCTCTTGTTCTGACATGGCGGTATCTGTTGTGCTGAAACGGCGGCGACAAAACAACATAGAACAAGCCAGGCTCTGCTGATGCTAATAAAAAATTTTCTCAGGTGTAAGGAGTTCATTCCATTGATTTCCTACCCTGATTAGTTGGCGTACCCTTCATAAACGCCATCTGCCACGTCATAAGTTGTTCGCCAGACGTAATGACCCTTCTTGTTTATGTACCCCGAGGTCCTACCTACAATGACGTAGGCTAATCGATCTTTGAACGGCATGACGGTATCGAACTGAGGTTGAATGACGATGTCACCTTTTGAGTCGATGTAACCCCACTTATGCTTGATTGCTATCGCGCCAAGACCTTCCGAAAACGGACGAGCGCCGTCGAACTGCGCTGCGATTGCCATTGCGCCGTCCGTCGTTAAGTACCCAGCTCGGCTCCGGATCGTTACGGCCGCCAGTCCCTCTGAAAAACTGTCAGCTCGATCAAAAATGGGCGCAACCGCAAACCGCCCACTCGGATCGATATATCCGTACTTTGCGCCGTCTTTGCTACAGCTAATCCCTCTCTGAAATTTGCCAGGTGCAACTCATCGGAACGCGAGGGCAGTGGCTCAAAGCGCGGATTGATAATCCATTTCCCTGTTTTATCGACATAGCCCAGCAGGTCGTGTTTGATTACACAGGCAAATCCCTCTGAGAACCTGTTTACCCGTTCAAAAACCGCGGGAATCACCACTTTACCCTGCTGGTCTATATATCCCCACTTTCCAAACAACTTAACTGCTGCCCGACCTTGCGAAAAGTTATCTGCATCCTCTAGCGTCGGCTCGACAATCCACCCCCATTTTCCATTTACGCGAACCTTGGCACGTGCTTCCTTGAACGGGAAAGCCCAATCGAAATTCGGATCGATCACGAACCTTCCTGTGTTATCAATATAACCATCCTTCCCATCCCGGTTGATCCTTACGGATGCTAGGTCTTCACTGAAGGGCTGTGCGGCATAAAACCGAAAATCGATAACAACCTGTCCCGAAGAATCGATGTAGCCCATTAAGCTGCCCCGAGATACCAGGAATGGGCCACAACAATGTTCCGACTGATCTTGATGCAGCGGCTGCGCTAAAGTTCCTACGCCAAGCAACAATGCAAGGCTTGTTAAAAGCATAATGGCGAAACTTCTTAGGTAGAGTTTCTTCTTAGATCTTAAGGAGTTCACTCGATTAATCTCTTAACCCCATTACTTGCTGTGCCTCCCCGTTTTTCGATTCCTCATAAACGCCACCTGCCACGCCATATCCATTTCCCGCGCTTGTTTATGTATCCGTGGTAGTCTCCTTCCCAAACACGCGCTAATCCGTCCCTGAAGTCCTGCACCATATCGAACTTTGGAGATATTGCAACAGCACCCTGATGGTCTATATACCCCCATTGTTCACCCACCTTAACTGCCGCTACTCCCTCGTTAAAATCGTGCACCGCTTCGAAACGTGGCACGATCTCAATTACGCCACTATGATTGATGAAGCCCCTGGCACCTCCGACCGTCACCGCCGCCAGCCCCTCGCGAAACCGGCTCACCAACTCAAATTGAGATGGAATGACTGCCTCACCTTTCGTGTTGATGAAACCATACCGATCACTAACCTTATAAGCAGACAATCCTTCTCGAAAACTCGCAAGCATCTGCTGCTCGCCTATGGTTCTCATTGGTTCGAAACGCGGTCTGAGACTCCATTTACCGTCTGTCGTTATGTAGCCCGCCTTGCCATTCAAAACGACACAGGCAAACCCTTCAGAAAATTCGTTGGCCCGATCAAACTTCGCCTCGATCTGCAATTTTCCGGTTCGATCAACATACCCCCAACGGTTGTTAATAAGCACCGCCGAAAATCCTTCAGAAAACCCCGTCACCAGATCAAACTGAGGTTTGATTACGAGGGCTCCGGTCTTATCGATAAATCCCCAACGGTGATCAATTCTCACAGCCGCAAGCCCCTGCCGGAAAGCATGGGCCACATCAAATTGTGGTTTGATAACCAGTTTACCTTCGCCATCGATGTAACCCTCCTTTCCGTCACGCGTAACAGTTACGCGAGCCAACCCATCGGAGAATTCCCCGACAGAATAGAAGCGGAAATCAACAACGAGTTTTCCATTCTCGTCCATGAATCCAGATCGATTGGTGCCGGTATTATTCTGTTCAAACACAGGAAAGAGCCGCGCCTGGTCCACCAGATCGCACAAGGTGGGCTGAACCGTGAGGCTCATTACGCTCAGGAAAATTAACGCAGTGATAAGACGCTTCATCAGAAGGTCCCTCGCCAAAATCGGTTAATTGTTTGGTTTCCGCAGTGCCTTTGGCACGATGGAACTTGGTGGCGGCGGAGCTGGACGCGGGATCAGTCCCGGCGTCGTATCCCTGATTGTCACCTCCGTTGGAGGTATCTGACTGCCAGGAGGGCGCTGCTCGCCCGCAGACACTTCATGATCAGATCCACTCCGCAACGGTAACTCTTTAGACTTGCGAATCATGTTTTCGATATCAACTGCACATAATCCACCACCGCAGGTGCCGTGGCCCAACGCTTCGTGTGCGGTAACTATGTGTCGTGGTAAGTCGATGGCCGTTCCATCATCTCCCCACACTTTCGGGCCATCCGTGGTTGGAACAAATATCTCAATCAAAGTAGCGCCTCGTCCGTTCGCTTGAACATTGGATCCTTCAAAAACGGTTAATCCAGCGCCAACGTTGACTTTGTCGCCTGATTTAAGAGTGACGGTGGAATCCGCCGCCACAGCGTTGTATTCACGCATCACGCCGGGTTTCACGGCCTCTTGCAAACGCTCGTAAGCAGGTGAAGCATTGGTGATGGCTGAAGGGTCTATGATTGATACATTCTTCCCAGCCTCGACTCTAATATTTGCGGCCTCCGCCCGTGTTAGCATTTTGTCGAGGTCTGCTCTTAGTTGCACTGCTGAAGTTTCGTTCGTCGGAACTAGATCTTCGCCATCCGGATCGTGGAAATTAAGCGGACTCTGTCGTGTGTAGCCATACCTGTTTAGTCGCTGGGGATCCAACAAACGAGCCGGGTTGATTGATATCGGATCAGGTGACGTAAACCGCCCTTGCAAATTCGCGTAATACCTTGCGCCAAAGTAATCCAATCCCGTTTCAGCGTCCCGTTCCTTGGACGTGAACTGCTGTCTCACGCCATTATTGCCAGCGTAGCCCATCGCCGTGGTCCGGCCGCTGGTGCCCGCCCAGAGCTCTTCGCCGAAGGGAAGATAATCGTGGCGCTTGATGCTCGCTGCCGAGCCCGCCTCTCCGATGACGATGCGCGGTGTGCCGAGGTGATCCGATACCAGCCAATGGATGTTGCCTGAGCTTCCGCTGGAGCCGTTGGCCCACGCCTCCACCTCAACCACACGACTAAAGGCATTGTCAGCGCCGCTATTCACCACCACACGAATCTTGCTCGTCGTGATGGGCGCGAAGCTGAACTGGCGCCAGACCTTGTTGTTTCCCGTCACACTGCCGCCCGGCACCGTGGTCCAGGCCGAGCCATTCCAGTATTGCACGTCAAACGCCGTGATCCCGTAAAGACTGAAGCTCTGCGAGAGAGTCGGCTCCACCGGATTCTGCGGATCATCCTGTTGCGTGATCACGTCGATCTCACTGATCGTCTTGCTGCCGTTGAAACTGATCTCAATCCAGTCGGGAAAGCTGTTGAAGGTGTTGTCGAGCCAGCCCGTGCCATTGACAGCCCGGCGCGAGCCGTCAATCACATTCGCGGCGACATACGGTGCAAGGGTGGAAGAGGCCGTGACGGTCGCGCCATTGGAGGCCAAAGCGACATTGTCATTCGCCGCCGTCACCAGCAACTGTCCGTTGCGATAGCCGTATTCCTTCTGTGGCGTACTTACCGGACTGTTAGCTGCGTACTCCGCTACCAACTCGCCATCGATGCCGTAGATCTGCCACGTCTCCTGATTACTGATACGGCGTCTCACGCGCTGCCCATTCGCGTTGTAGGTGTAGTAACTCCAGCCTGAAACATTGTCCTGTGCAGCAACCATGTGGTTGTCAGCGTCATAGACGCGATCACCGGTGCCGGTGTACGTGTCGCGGATGAGATTGCCGGCATTGTCGTAGGTCAGCTCGCCTGACTGGCCGCTGGGCACGTCGAGCTGGTTCGTTACAGTTTTGACGGTAAATTGCTTGTTGAGTCCGACAGTGGAAATAGGCTTGATTGTGCGGTTGCCCCAGCGGTCGTAATCGTATTGCTGCGTGCCCGTCAGCGTAGCACCGTTGCTGTATTCATGAACCGAAGTGAGGCGATTCAATGAATCGTAACCGTAACGATCTTCTATATAGTAACCGTTGAGGATGGTCTGGCTCATTAAAACGTTCCCGTTGTTGTCGGAGCCACTGCCACACGGAACATTGTTCGTGCTGTAGCGGTTCGCGAGAGCGCCGAGTTCGCCGCCCCACTCGTCGTTTACATTTGAGACACGTACGTCGCAGAGCTGGCCGCGAATGTTGTAGTGAAGCTTATCGAAAACCGGGGCGTTAGTACCCAATACTTCACGGGTTACTGTTCCCCATGGGCCATAGTCGATTGCTGAGACGTATGTTCGCTGAAGGCCGTCCCCTAGATTTCCGGCGAGGGAGACTGAACGACCTGCCATATCATAACCATAATTGACGGTATGTCCAGAAGGATTTGTTTGGGAGGCCACGGCTCCGGCCAGATTGTAGGTGCGGCTGACCCCATAACCGGCGGACCAGCCACCCTGCCCGTCGCCGAAAAGGTTGTAGAGCTGCTTTACTCGACCCATGGCGTCGTACTGCCCAATGGCCGTGTGCGAAGGCTTGGCTCCCCACCGGTAAGTCAGCCACAGTCGCCCTTTGCCAAGGGTCGCGTTGTCATACAGCAACTCGCTGTCGCCCGAGTTTGGATCCGGCTGGCCATTGACGCGGTAAAGGATCGTGGTAACGCGATTGATCGAATCGTAACGATTCTCAGTGACCACCCCGCGCGGATCACTCTTGAATCTCAGATTGCCCGCACTGTCGTATTCGTAACCCATGGACCAGGAGCTGTTGCCGGAGAGCGGATCTGAGAGGTTCAAACCCGCGAGCGTGCCCTGTTCCGTGTTGCGCGTACGAATCAAGCGCTTCAACGAATCGTACATGAAGAACCGCTGCTGCGTTCCCTGCGCGACTCTCACGAGGTTGTCCAGCACGTCGTACAGGTAGCTGGTCTGGTAATTCAATCCAGCCGGGTCTTCGTACACGTCGGTTAGTCGCCCTAATGCATCAGTAACACTCTTCCTTGCTTTGCCCGCTTGATCAGTGACGGTGACGGTGTTGCCACTGTAGCTCGTACTGACGACTGCGTTATCCGGTGTCGTGACTGAAGTCACGCGGCCTAACGCATCGAACTGCTGCGTGGTCCATGCTGCAGTTTGACCTTGCAACGGACGGAATGGATTCGAGTTTTTGTAAGGGCGCCCAAGGCCATCGTACTCAGTCCTGGTGACGATGTAGTTTCCACCACCTTCGAACTGCCGCTTCGCGATCGTGCGGCCGAGCTGATCGTATTCAACATTGCTCACCAGCAGATTGTCGTCCACGTTATCGCGATCACTCGAGACGGTGACAGTCCGAAGCGTGTCGTCATAAGCAAAGGTAGACTGATTTTCAATCGCAGTGTCGATGGCGCGGCGAATCTGCGTTGGCCGATCGAGAAAATCATCAAAGGAGCCACTCGCGACCACGCCGTTAGCATCTTCGCCGTTCACTGGCTTGCCGAGGTAGTAATCAAACTGCGCGTAAGACGTGTGGCCCAGTGCGTTTGTAATCTTCGTGGGAAATGCAAAGGAGGTGAAACCCGTCAACTCGTTTGGCACTGAGTTAGAACGCGCTTCGTTGTTTGGCGTGCCGAAGCGATCGTCGTATTCAATGTTCGTCGCGATGTTGTTTGTGAGCGTGCTACGCGGATCGAGAACGCGCACGACGTTTCCCGCCACGTCGTATTGCGAGTAACTCGTCACTGAGCCACTCACCGCGCCATTCGATAACAAATAGCTTGTCGCAGCAGTCGGATTACCGCGTTTTGTGTAACTCGTGCCGAAAAGCGAATCGAGACCGCTGATGTTCGAACGTGGCAACAGCGAACAACGGAAACTGTGCAAACAATCCGCGCCATCAAGCGCGTAGTTGTCGTACTCGGTAGTAGAGCGCGCTCGCTCCACGCCGCCCGCGTCGAAGATGGAAACCTGGACCGGCAGGTTGCGAATGTGACTGGTCTGATTCAGGTCGGGACTCGTTGCAGTCGGATTGAGCGTGTCGTAACTCGAAGTGAGAAAGTCAGTGTGGCGACGTCTGACCAGCGCACCGGCACTGCCAGTACCAAAGTTGTATTCGTAAACGTCCGTTTGATTCGTGTACTTGTCATAAGCGAATGTCTGCTTCGAGACTTTATTCGCCTGCGACGGCTCGACGGTCGTGACTACCTCCGTCACTTGAGGATTGTTAGTCTTGGCGGCTGAGTTTGTTTCCGGCTGCGTCAAGGGCCACGAGGCCCCAGCCGCAGGTTGCTGCCAGGTGCGCGTCACGCGCTGCAGGATCGTCGTCCCATTCGCCGCGACAGCTTCCGATTGAAACTCCCTCGCATCTTTCCACGGTGAGTAGTCTGTGGGCGCCTGGTAAAACGAAGAAGTCGGATTACCTTCGTAATAGAGCCGGCGCTGATTGATGCGGGTAACGCCATCGTTACCAAACTGATCCACCACCACGCAGCCCGTGCAGGGCACGCTCTCCGTGTTGCTGAACGTCAGCTTGCTTTCGAGTGCGGTGCCGTTTGCATAAACACGCTTGGTAGTCACGCGCCGGTAAACATTCAACGAATTCTCTTCGAAACCTCCGGTCAGGCCGCTCGGCTCACCTGCGACTCCGGACGCATGGTCGTACTCAAACGCGCCGCCAGTAGGCAGCACGACCCGCGCCAGCTCGCCGTAAGAGTTGTACTGAAACTGGTATTGCTGGTTGTTTGGCAGTGTCACCGAGCGAACTATTTTCGGGTTGTAGTTAACATTCATTGAGGAACCCGAAATCGGAAAGAGCTGCGCGTAGGTCTGAACCGCGTAACCAGACCGCAAGGAGCCCGTATCCTGAAGGTATGCATAGTTCACGCGGATGGTGCGAGTGGCGCCGCGAAAACCTTTGTAAGTGATCTCGTCATAAAGAACACTCGACGTGGCATAGGTGATCGTTACCTGCCGGTTGAGCGAGTCTTTGATGACGGTAGCGCGTTTGAAAGAATCGTAAGTGAAAGTGATTTTGTTGCCGTTGCGATCGCGTAGCCACGTGACTACGCCGTTATCAAAACGATAGCGAGTGCCATCACGTAACAACAGATAGCCGGAAGGATAGAAAAGATCGTTGCCGGAATTGGGAATAGTGATGTAGTCGAGAATGTTTGCGTCAGAGATAAAGGTTGCAGCGCTGCCGTCGGCAGTGACGAAGATCTTTTCGCGATTGAATCCTGTCTGATCGCAGATGCCGACAGGCTTCGCCACACCGCCGGTCTTTGTATCACGCAGCTCAAATTCAGTTCCGTCGGGCGCAGTGAAAGTCAGGCGTGTGAGGGTCATGGCGGCCCGCATAGTGCTGTCAGAACATACTTGAGCGTCCAGTTGCGCGACTCTACCCTGCAGCACTCCTGGTCCATATCCCGGTCTAATGCCCGACCACCAGTTGGCTGTCGGAAAGTAGATATAAGAAACTTGAGGGTCGGGTAAAGGTCCGTTGCCACCATCGTTGTAGACGTATTGATATATCGGCGTCACGTGCATAACCCACTTTTGCTCGACGGGCAGCGTCATCGTAAAACCGGCCGTGCCGCGGCCACCGATACTCAACAGAGGCAGACGAAAATTCAGCGAGCCGTTAAAGGGGTTGATATTGTCGAGCTCGCTGAGCGCGTAGGAGCCGGCCGGCGCGCCGGGTTGCAGCGCCAGAGGAGTACTACCATCAGTACTGTCCGCTCGAACCGTTAAAGCATTAAAGGCAATCAAACTCAACATCGCGGACCACACAACATAGTTTGCGATTACCCGATGCATTGAGACCGTGGGAGAAGTCATCGTGTCACCGTTTCGATTGAGGTGTTTGGGGCGAACTATTTAGTTATCGTGATACGGCAACGCCAACTGTCGTCGTGGCTGGCTCGCAGGAGGTAGGTCCCTGGAGTAAGGTCTAATGCTTCGCGCCACGCAAGTCTGCCTCTGCGGCTGAGCGGCACATTCGCGCGCCCGCCGGTTTCGCGTTCCAGATGAAGATCGACTTCATCCATGCCACTGCGGTTATCGATCGCAAACAAAAATTTCCCCGGTGGCCGTGTGATCTCAGCAGGCTCAAAACCAGCCGGAGTGATGGTGACAAGCTCCGTTTCGACCGGCGGTTGCGAACGCTGCTCGGGGCTGGAAGCTGCCTCCGCTGGTAGCAGGTTGCCGCCATGCAGATGGGCCACAATCAATACCGCCAGGCTAAGAAGAAGAAAAATGGATAAAAGGAACCGTATATGGCGAGATTGAGGTTTGAGCTGCGGGAACCACATGGATCGTCCTCCGGTGAGATAGCCTGAGACACTCTCAATGAAATTCCTGGCAAAACATTACACGTGCGAGTGGTGTTAGAATGCTCGGAGTTTCCGAGGTGGACCTTGAAAATCCTTTGTATCTCTTTTTTATTGGCGATTCTTACGGTGCCGCATTGGACCATACAGACCAGCGGCGTCAATCAGCGGCTGCGTGGCGTGAGTGCGGTGAGTGAGCGGGTGGCGTGGGCCAGTGGGGCTGGGGCGACTGTCCTGCGCACGGCTGATGGTGGACAGACGTGGCAGAAGCTCAGCGTCACAGCGGAGACCCTCGACTTTCGCGATGTCGATGCGATCGATATGCAGACTGCTTACGTGTTGAGTATCGGTAATGGACCAGCCTCACGAATCTACAAAACCACCGACGCCGGCAAGACCTGGGCCCTGCAATTCAAAAACGAAGACCCGAAAGCGTTCCTCGATGCGATGTCGTTCTGGGACGCGAATCACGGTGTGGTCTTCGGCGATTCAGTCGATAAGCAGTTTTACATACTCACTACTGCTGACGGTGGGCGCACGTGGTCGCGTGTGCCGACAGCAAACTTGCCGGCCGCACAGGAGAATGAAGGTGCGTTCGCTGCCAGTGGCACCAACATCGCCGTGTTTGGCAAGTCGCACGCATGGATCGGCACCGGGGCGGCGACTAAGTCGCGTGTGCTGCGCACGACTGACGGTGGCCGCACGTGGCAAGTCGCCGACACACCACTCGCCTCTGGACCATCCGCCGGGATCTTTTCGATTGCGTTCCGGGATGCGAAGCACGGCGTGGTCGTCGGTGGTGATTACAGGAAAGAACAGGAGGCGGTAGACAATCTGGCGGTGACGAGGGATGGTGGTATCACGTGGACACTTGTGAAGGGATTGTCAGGCTTTCGCTCCGTTGTGGCGTACGTGCCCGGTACGAAGACGTTGGTCGCGCTTGGTCCATCAGGTGGCGATTACTCGGTCGACGATGGTCGCACGTGGAAGCCAATCGATGGTCCAGGCTTTGATACTTTCAGCTTCGCACCAGGCAAACAGATCGGTTGGGGAGCCGGAGCTGAAGGCAAGATCGGTAAGTTAACCTTCCGCGATTAGATACATGCTTGGACCGGGTCAGTACCACCTGCGATAGCGGGTGGGTGCGTTAGCCTGTGGCGCCTAAGAGCTACGCACCCACCCGCTATCGCAGGTGGTACTGACCCGGTCCAAGTAGGTTACCTTGCCTCTGCGCTTTGGGCGGCGAGTTTGATTTGGCGCTTGATCGCATCATCGAGGACGCCGGGAGGCTGCATTCCGGTCCGCTGAAAACGAACGATGCCTTCGTGATCGATTACGACATAGGTGGGAAAGGCGCGAATGTTGAAAGCCTCCATGATGCGTCCTTCCTTGTCGCGATACTGCGGCCAGACCATCCTGTTCTTGTCCGTAAAGTTACGCCACGCATCTTCATCACGATCGGAGCTGACGCCAATCAACACGAACGCATCCTTCGAAAAGCGCTTCTGTAGATTGCGAAGCTCGGGCACTGACGCAACACACGGCGGACACCACGTGCCCCAGAAATCCAGCACCACCACTTTGCCCTTCAGATCATCAAGCGTGATGTACTCACCCTCCGAAGAAGTGAACGCGAAATCAGGCGCGTAGTTTTCACGCGCACGCCGCGGGTTCTCCGCGAGCTTTCGCGCCGTCTCGATGTATGTCCCCTTCGGTTGTAACTTGATGTACTGCTTGATCTCGGCCACGCCTTCCGCGTCGCGGTTCTGCTGCATCAGGACCACGCCCAGATTGTAGCGAAGCACCGGCTGCACATTTGGCAACTTCAGCGCCTCGCGAAACGCTGCCTCCGCGTCCTGAAGCTTCTTCTGGTCCTTTTTCTGCGCCCACGCCTGAAGCGCCAGGCCCTTGTTGTTGTACGCCTTCAGCAGGAGCCATGTGTCGCCTCCGGCCAGCGCGATCGTCTTGTCGGCCGAATCGATCACATTCTTGTAAGCCTCCAGGCCTAAATACGCCTCCGTCATCCAGGCGAAACACTCGGCCGATTTCTTATCGCGCAACTCGTTCGCGCGCTTGAACCCCTTCAGCGCTTCCTCGTACCGGTACCGCCGCAGCAGGGTCTTTGCACTCTCGAGCTCGTCTTCGTAACTCGGTTCCTGGTCCTGTGCGGTGGCGATCGAACCCAACAGTCCAATCGAAATCAAAAGCAGGAGTGTTGTGAGTCGGCCGGTTTGCGTAGTCAGCATGTCGGGCCCTCCAGGTGGCGCGCATCATATCACCAGTTTCTGTGTGATCGGCAAAATTGTGTAAGCTTGGTCTATGACTGAAAACAACGAACTCTGCCCGTGTGGCTCGGGCGCCGCCTTTGCCGAGTGTTGCGAGCCGATCATCAAAGGCACACGCGAAAGCGAGACAGCGGAAGAGCTGATGCGCGCCCGGTACTCGGCTTTTGTGACGCACGCGATCGACTTCGTCGTTGCCTCGACTCATTCACGCACGCGCAAGGAAATCGATCTCGATTTCATCCGCGAGTGGTCGGAAACATCAACCTGGCAAGCACTCGAGATCCTGGAGACGCGACAGGTCAACGAGAACAAGGCGTTCGTGTCTTTCGAGGCGCGCTTCGCGAACCAGGCCGGGGAAGACCAGCTCCATCGCGAGAAGAGCCTGTTCGAACGCGAGCACGGCGATTGGAAGTTTGTCACAGGCGACGAGCTGAAGAACCCGACCGTCAGATATGAGACGCCGCCGCCCGGCCGCAACGCTCCGTGCCCCTGCGGCTCCGGAAAGAAGTACAAAAAGTGCCACGGAGCACGCGAATAAAATCCGGATTTTAAATCCGCGTCATCCGCGTTTATAATTCACAGTTATAGGAGACACAGAAACATAAATGCAGTTAGCAGTAACAAAAGATAGCGAAGAAGGTTTATTAGACGCTTATTCACGCGCGGTGATCGAGGCCGCGGAGAGGGTTAGTCCCGCGGTTGTTTATATTCAGGTAACAGGTCGTCCGGATGGACGTCAGCGCCGGAGGCAGGGTCCACAGGAAGTCACGGGCACCGGCTCAGGGTTCGTGTTTACGCCCGACGGGTTCATTCTGACTAACAGTCATGTCGTCCACGGTGCGTCGAAGATCGACGTCACTCTCATGGACGGCCGACAGTTCCAGGCACAGTTGATTGGCGACGATCCCGATACGGATCTCGCAGTGATACGCATCACGGCGCCAAACCTCGTGCCCGCGGAGCTTGGTGATTCGCAGTCCATTCGCGTCGGACAGCTCGTGATCGCGATTGGGAATCCGTACGGGTTCCAGTATTCGGTGACGGCGGGCGTGGTGAGCGCGCTCGGACGCTCGCTGCGAGCGCAGTCGGGCAGGCTGATGGATGGAGTTATCCAGACGGACGCCGCACTGAATCCCGGGAATTCGGGTGGGCCCCTCGTCAACTCGCGTGGCGAAGTGATTGGTGTGAACACGGCGATGATTCTTCCCGCGCAGGGGATCTGTTTTGCGACGTCGATCGATACGGCGAAGTTTGTCGCAGGTCGATTGATTCGTGACGGGAGGATCACGCGGAGTTACATCGGTGTCGCCGGGCAGAACGTGCCGGTGCCGCGGCGGATCGTGCGGTACTTCCAGTTGCCGGTCGAGACGGGTGTGCTCGTTGTGTCGTTTGAGACGAATGGCGAGGCGAGTGCGGCCAGAGAAGCCGGAATGCAAGCCGGTGATTTGCTGGTGGAGTTTGATGGGCTGCCGATTCGTGGGATCGACGACCTGCACCGGTTGTTGACTGATGAGCGGATCGGGAAGCGCGTGCCCGTGACGGTTATTCGAGGCGTACAGAAGCTTACTATCGAGCTTGTGCCCAAAGAGAAGCAGTAGAGCAGGATGAACAAGATTAAAGACAGGATTTACAAGAAACCTGATTATCCTGCAAAAATCTTGTAAATCCTGTCTAATGTCTTCCATCAATTCCTGAATTCCTGGCTGACCATCAGGCCTCGCATGCCGCCATCCATGACGCCGATCCCGACTCGGCCGAATTGGGGGCGCAGGATGTTCGCACGATGTCCCGGCGAGTTCATCAGGCCTGTGTGGGCCACCGGGATTGTCGGCGCGAGTGCGAGGTTCTCGCCCGCAGTCAGAAAACGCACGCCCGCATCATTCATTCGGTCGAATGGCGACTTTCCTTCCGGTGTGTCGTGCGCGAAGTAACCACGTGCAAACATGTCTGCCGAGTGGCGTCGCGCGACCTCTGTTAACTCCGGATCGGGCGCCAACGGATTCAGCCCCGCAGCCTGTCTCTCCTGGTTCACAAGGTCCAACATCTGCTTCTCGAGATCAGGACGCGGCCGGCTGTTCTCGACCTTGAACGGGAGCGTGACGCGCTCATCCGAATCGGGACGAACCGTCAGCAGGTTCATCGTGCGCGCAATCGCCTCACCAAAGACCGGCCGCAAAGCACCCTCGAGCCGCTCCGCATAAACAGCAAGACGATCGACCATCGCGCTGTCACGCGTGCGCTCACTCAAACTCTCACTCAGCGGAATCGCGAGTAACAGCGCCGAGAGGATCGCGACGATGATCAATCCATTCACAAAACCGGGAATGATACCGAGCAACTGGTTGGTCCGATGCTCGTGAATGTCTTCCGGCAAACGCCGCAACAGCCAGTAACCAATCACGTGAACGAGGACGCCGACGAAGACCGCGATGATGACAAAAGCAATCGGCTGGTCCCACACTTCAGACCACAGATCGAAGCGTGGTCCAAGCCAATGCGCGAACGGCTGGTAGTAACGCAGTCCCGCGACCAAACTCAGCACCCAACCGGCAAGGTCGAGCACGCCATGCACAAACCCACGCCGGTATCCATTGAGCACGCTCAACAGAATGACGATCACGAGCAGGATGTCGATGGGATTAATTGCCACGTTCTAATCCTAACCACAGATTAAACGGATCTGTTTACGGATCTGTGTAATCCGTGCTAATTCATTTTTCGACACACAGCCTCCAAAAATCTGCCGTTCAAAATCAGCAATCACAATGAGTTTTTGGACTGTTTACCGGATGCAATTGCACTTTTCCTTAATGAAAATTTGCGCGCGCTGCTTGGAACAATAACTGCATCTTCTCCAGTGTCTTTGTCTCCCCCCAAATCTAAACACAATTCCGACAAATCTGTTGATCTCTGAGATCAACGTATCAAGACCCGAACAAGGTAAGGTGAATCAGGAGATTTGCTATGCGTAAACTCAGCTTTGGAAGTTTTTCTTTAGCTTCGTTTCTGGTTTTAATACTGTGCGCTGTGAGCAGTTTTGCACAGGCAGGCGGTACGACTGTTCGCGGCACGGTTTCAGACCCGAATGGTAACCTCGTGAAGGGTGCGACCGTAACGCTCACTGACCCTTCAAAGAATTTCACTCGCACTCAACAGACCAACGAAGACGGCCAGTATGTATTCACGGCTGTCCCGCCCGGCACTTACAAACTTGAAGTGACGGCACAGGGATTCAAGACAGCTTCAGCCTCAGGTGTTCAGGCTCTCGTCGATACGCCGACCGTCAGAGACGTGCCACTCGAAGTCGGCGCCGTTTCTGAAACAGTAGACGTAACCTCAGCCGCAGAAGCTGCCATCAACACAAGCGACGCCACGATCGGCAATTCATTCGAGCGCAAGCGCATCACTGAGCTGCCGCTCAACGCGAACAACGTCGTCGGCTTGCTGTCGCTGCAACCCGGCGTCAGCCGCACCGGCTACGTGAACGGCGGACGCGCAGACCAGTCGAACATCACGCTCGATGGCGTTGACGTCAACGAGCAGCAAGACGGTCTCGACGTTATCACAGACGAAGCCTTCGCGAGCGTGTTGCGCGTAACGCGCGACTCGTTGCAGGAGTTTCGCGTGACCACTACGAACCCGAACGCCGAGCAGGGTCGTTCTTCAGGCGCGCAGGTTTCGCTCGTCACGCGCTCGGGATCAAACGACTGGCACGGCTCGCTGTTTGAAATTCATCGCAACACCGTGACGACTGCCAACGACTTCTTCAACAACGCCGCTGGTGTCGAACGTCCGCAGTTGCTGCGAAACATCTTCGGCGGCTCCCTTGGTGGTCCACTCAAAAAAGACAAGGCCTTCTTCTTCTTTACATACGAAGGATTCCGTGAAGCGACCGCCACGTCAGTCGTGCGCGAAGTGCCCCTCCCGACGTTGGGCCAGGGCATCGTGCGCTATCGCACGGAAAGCGGCTTCAGTGATCCAGGCTGTCCGGCAGGAACGCCGTCAGGTGTCGACTGTCTAACGCCCGCTGAAATTAACGCCGCTTATGTGGCTACCAACGGCCAATCTCCGGGCATCAACCCCGCTGCACTCAGTTTCCTCGCGGCTGCGGCGCAAAGATATCCAGCCAACGACACCACGGTCGGTGATGGTCTCAACACCGGCGGCTTTCGCTTCAATGCGCGTACGCCGACGGAGTTGAACACCTACATCGCCCGTTTCGACTTCAACCTGTCGAATACTCAGCAGTTGTTCGTGCGTGGCAACTATCAGAACGATCTCGTCACGCGCGCGGTGTATGGCGGGCCCGATTGCAGCGTCGCACCTGACAACATTCAGTGCTTCCCCGATACGCCGGCACTGACCACCTGGCAACATCCGAAGGGTGTGGCCGTCGGTCACGTCTGGACCCTCAATCCTTCCCTCGTAAATCGTTTCAATTACGGTTTGACTCGCGCAGCCTTCACGCAGGGCGGTGAGTCTACCGAAAACCGCGTCAACTTCCGCTTCATCTTTTCACCCTCGGGTTTTCGTCGCGAGCTCGCGCGAACCACACCAGTTCATAACTTTGTGGACGATGTCTCGTGGGTCCGCGGGAATCACACCTGGGGAATCGGCGGCAACGTGCGGTTAATCACCAACAACCGCGTTTCGACGGGTGCATCGTTCGATGAAGCGATCATCAACCCGTCGTTCTACAACGCATCGGGTGCCGTTATCCTCGATCCGTTCTCCGACTTCGAGAGCGGCAGCGAGCTGCGCGATGCGCTCGCCTCCGTGATCGGCCGTTATTCACAATACAGCGCGAATCTCGTGTACGACGCGAGCGGAAACCTCCAACAAGTCGGCACACCAACGAATCGTGCCTTCGCAACTCAGGAATACGAAGCCTACGTCCAGGATTCGTGGCGTGTACGCCCGAACTTCACGTTCAACTACGGCGTTCGCTGGTCTACCTCGACACCGGTTTACGAGAAGAATGGACTTCAGGTCATTCCGAACGTGAGCCTGACTGACTATTTCAATCAGCGGCGCGAAAGCGCAAACAACGGCGTGCCCTTTACGGATCCCATCACTTTCATCCTGGGTGGTAAAACCAATAACGCGCCTGGTTATTACAAGCAGGATTGGAACAACTTTGCCCCAGCAATCTCCTTCGCCTGGTCACCGAACCTCGGCAAGTGGTTGGGCAAAGACGGTAAGGCTGTTATTCGCAGCGGTTTCCGCGTGACTTACGATCGCATTGGCAGCCAGCTCGCAGTCAATTTCGATCTCAACAACCTCGCGGGTTTCACTTCGGCACGTAACATCAACGCGAACACGTTTGACGTGATCAATCCTGACCTTGGACCGCTGTTCGGCGGCTTGAACCCTGCGGTTCGCAACCTTCCCTTCCCGGGTTCGACAGGTCCGATTCCGACGTCGTTACAGTTTCCGCTAACTGTTCCATCAGACGAAGATCAACGCATCGAAGTCTCCTTGGACCAGGGAATCACAACTCCGTACAACTACAGCTTCAACTTCTCGTACGGTCGTGAAATCGGCAAAGGCCTGTCAGTTGAAGCAAGCTACGTGGGACGTTGGGCCCGCAACCTGCTCGCTTCGCGCGACATCATGCAGCTCAACAACATTCGCGATCCGCAGTCGGGGCTGAGCTACTACGACGCGATCAACGCGCTCGTGCAATACGCGTATGCAGGCCGCGAAATCGGGTCCATTCCCGACATTCCGTTTTTCAACAACATGTTTCCCTTCATGCCCGACTGGTGGGGAGATACTTCGCTGACGCCGACGCAGGCGGCTTACGCTTTCGTCGCGCCGGAATCAGTCGGCGGCGCCGAAGTCCGCGACTACACGTTCCTGCAGTTGCTTTGGGACGACAGTCCAAACTGCACAACGTGCCCGTTTGGTGGTGGCCCGGCGCGGTTCAACAACATGTTCTACCAACCACAGTTTGGAGCGCTCTCCGCGTTCTCGACTGTTGCTCATTCAAACTACAACGCGTTTCAACTGAGCCTCCGTCAGCGCCTGCGCGATGACGTGACGTTTGACTTCAACTACACCTTCGGTCACTCGCTCGACAACGCTTCGGGGTTGCAGAACGCCAACAGCTACGGCACGGCGTTCATCGTTAACGCGCTCTTCCCGGATCAGAATTACGCCACTTCGGATTTTGATGCTCGACACATCATCAATGCGAACTGGCTGATTGGACTTCCGTTTGGTCGCGGCAAGCGATTCCTGTCGAACAGCGGTGGTGTCGTCGAGCAGGTGTTCGGCGGTTGGCAGTCGACGGGCATCTTCCGTTGGAACAGTGGTCTGCCGATTCAAACACCGTTCGATTGCTGCGTCTGGGCCACAAACTGGAACGTGCAGTCAAACGGCGTTCGCGTGCAGCCGGTGCAGTCGTCGCCGACACGAAACGGGCCAAACGGAACTCCGAACGTGTTCAGCGATCCGACGGCTGTCTATCAGAGCTTCCGGAACGCGCGACCAGGTGAAGTGGGCGACAGAAACGTCCTTCGTGGTCAGGGATACATCTCTCTGGACATGGGACTTTACAAGTCGTTCAAGATGCCTTGGGAAGGTCACGCATTGCAGTTCCGTTGGGAAGTGTTCAATGTCACCAACACGCAGCGCTTTGAAAACAATACCATTGCTGACCTGAGTCTGGACATCGATCCATTCCGTGGTGGCACTCCCACTACCGACTTCGGTCGTTACACCTCAACTCAAGCTCCTCTGAACGAGACCAAAGCGGGCCGCGTAATGCAGTTCTCGCTGCGGTATTCGTTCTAAGGGCTTCTTGAAACCATCCACAGATTTCACAGATCTGTTAAAACAACGCCGCTTCGCTACCCAAAACGAAGCGGCGTTGTTGCAAGCTGCGTGTACCAAAGTTTAGCAATAAACCCGTATGGAGCCCTGTGACTTTCAAGGTAATTTATTAACTGTGACTCTTCTACCGAAGTAATAGTGGTCAGTGCCTTCAATTCAACAACCACGGAATCAAAACAAATGAAATCAGGTTTGTACTGGCTGTGTAAGCGATACCCCTTATAACAGACTGGAAACATTAACTCTCGCCTGAACGGTATTTCGCAATTTTTTAATTCCAGTGCGAGAGCTTCCTGATAGACTGCTTCCAGAAAGCCACAACCCAGTTCGCGGTGAACTTCCATGGCAGCTCCAATGATCTTATAGGTCCTCGGATCACGTTGTGTGAGGTTATTCATGAGTTACTCCGAAGGTGAAAATTAGGTTTGTGGACTTGATTGTCTCATAAATCTGCGTAATCTGTGGATACCGATGCTTCAGTTCCTGAACATCTCCAACATAGCTCTAATCGACGATATGCAGGTTGAGTTTGAGAGTGGCCTCAATCTGCTTACGGGCGAGACTGGATCCGGGAAGTCGATCATTGTCGACGCGCTCGGCCTGCTGATCGGTGGGCGGTTCTCGAGCGACCTGATCAAGTCAGGCGCGGAACGCGGATCGATTGAAGGGCTCTTTTCTGTGACGCCGAATCCGGAGCTCGAACTATTGCTTGAGAACGCGGGGTTTGGGTTTAGTAGTGAGCTCATCATACGTCGCGAGCTTTCGGCGACCGGGCGTAACAAGATCTTCATCAACAATCAGCTTGCGACGCAGTCGTTGCTGCGTGATCTGCGACCGTATCTCGTCGACATTCACGGTCAGGGCGATCAGCAGACGTTGTTCAATCCGGAAACACATCTCGAGATACTCGATGCTTTCGCAGGTAATGGCGCATTGCGGGCTGAGGTGGCTGAGGCTTACGCGCGCTGGACTTCGTTGCGACGCGAGCTGGAGTCGTTGCGGCACGATGAAGCGGAGAAGTTTCAGCTTGTCGACACGTTGAAGTTTCAGATTGCGGAGCTCGAGCGTGCGCACTTGTCGCCCGGGGAAGATGAGAAGCTTGAAGAAGAGCGGCGGCGGCTTGCGAATGTTGAGAAGCTGACGGGGCTTTGCCAGGCAAGTTATAGCCGGATCTATGAAGATGACGATGCGGCGGTGACGCGCTTGCGCCACACATTGAAAGACGTTGAAGAGCTAGCTGAATACGAGTCGAGTTTTCGCGATTATCTCGAAGGGCTGGAGACGGCGCGGGCGGTGCTCGAAGATCTTTCGTTCTCGCTGCGCGATTTTTCTGACCGGCTCGAGTTCTCGCCCGCGCGTCTCGCGGAGATTGAAGATCGGCTGGCAGAGCTTTCGCGGCTGAAGCGGAAGTACGGCGGATCGATTGCGGCGTCGCTTGAGCATCTCGCGCGTTCTGAAGATCGTTTGCGGCAGATTGAGACTTCCGATGAGCGTGAGCGCGAGTTGAATGTCGCGCTTGCAGCCTCGCACGAGCGCTACCTCGAGCTCGCGCGGAAGTTGCACAAGGAACGCGTGAAGGCAGCGAAGAAGTTTGAGCAGGCCGTTGAAAAAGGGATCGCGGAAGTGGCGATCGACAACGCGCGTTTTCAGGTGCAGGTGAATGACGATGTCGATGCTGCGGGACAGAAGGGCATCGACCATACTGAGTTCTACTTCTCCGCAAATGTTGGGGAAGAGGTTAAGCCGCTCGCGCGGGTGGCGTCAGGTGGTGAGGCGTCACGGTTGATGCTGGTGTTGAAGACGGTGGCGAATGGATCGCAGTTTCCGCGGACGATCGTGTTCGATGAGATTGACACGGGGATTGGCGGGCGAGTTAGCGAAGCGGTCGGGATCAAGCTGAAGAAGCTGTCGCAGACGAATCAGGTGTTGTGCGTGACGCACCAACCGCAGATCGCGCGCTTCGCGGACAGTCATCTGGTCGTGCAAAAAGAAGCTTCAAGGGGCCGCACGCAAGTCAGCGTCGGAAGGCTCGATAAAGCCGGTCGCGTCGAAGAGCTCGCACGCATGCTCACCGGCGCCGAGATCACTGACAGCGCCCGGCGCCACGCCAAAGAATTATTGAAAAACTAACCACAGATTTCACGGATTGTTTCTGATCTGTTTTAATCGTTCTTCATCATCCGTGTAATCTGTGGTTAGGCTTTTTTTGCTATGAGTACAGAACCAAACAAAGTCATCTATTCAATGGTCGGCGTCAGCAAGTTTTACGACAAGAAGCCGGTCCTCAAAGACATCTATCTCTCGTATTTCTACGGCGCGAAGATCGGCGTCATCGGTCTGAACGGCTCCGGCAAGTCTTCCCTGCTCCGCATCCTCTCGGGTGTCGACAAAGACTTCAACGGTGAGACCGTGCTCTCTCCGGGCTTCACCGTCGGCTACCTCGAACAGGAGCCGCTGATCGACGACTCACGCACCGTCCGTGAAGTCGTCGAAGAAGCAGTGCAGGAGACTGTCGATCTGCTGAAAGAGTTCGACGAGATCAACACGAAGTTCGGCGAAGAGATGTCTGACGACGAGATGTCGGCACTCCTCGAACGCCAGGGCGAGGTGCAGGAGAAACTCGATGCGCTCGACGCCTGGGATCTCGATTCACGGCTCGAGATGGCGATGGACGCTCTCCGCTGCCCGCCACCAGACACGCCGGTGAAGATTTTGTCGGGCGGTGAGCGACGTCGCGTTGCGTTGTGTCGTTTGCTGCTTCAGAAGCCTGACATCCTTCTGCTCGACGAGCCCACGAACCATCTCGACGCGGAGTCGGTGGCGTGGCTCGAGCATCACCTGCACGGTTACGCGGGCACAGTCATTGCCGTCACACACGATCGCTATTTCCTCGACAACGTCGCGGGCTGGATCCTCGAGCTCGATCGCGGCCAGGGTATTCCGTGGAAAGGAAACTACAGCTCGTGGCTGGAACAAAAACAGGAGCGCCTGCGCCGCGAAGAAAAATCCGAAACCGAGCGACAGAAGACGTTGCAACGCGAGCTCGAATGGATTCGCATGTCGCCAAAGGCGCGTCACGCCAAGGGCAAAGCGAGGATCAATTCGTACGAGGATCTGCTGCGACAGGAGAATGAGAAGCGGCGCGAAGATCTGGAGATCCACATCCCGGCCGGCCCGCGACTCGGCAATGTCGTGATCGAGGCTGAGCATGTGAATAAAGGCTACGGTCAAAACTTGCTCGTCGATGATATGAACTTCGCGCTTCCGCCGGGCGGGATTGTCGGTGTGATTGGTCCGAACGGCGCTGGCAAGACCACGCTCTTTCGCATGATCACCGAACAGGAACAACCTGATGCCGGAACTATTCGCAAAGGCGAGACTGTCGTGCTCGCTTACGTCGATCAGAGCCGCACACTCGATCCGGAGAAGTCCATCTGGCAGGAGATCAGTGGCGGTGAAGACGTGTTGAAACTGGGCGCGCGTGAGGTGAACTCGCGTGCGTACGTGGCGCGGTTCAACTTTTCTGGATCGGATCAGCAGAAGAAGGTCGGGATGCTGTCTGGCGGCGAGCGCAATCGCGTTCATCTCGCAAAGATGTTGAAGGAAGGGGCGAACGTATTGTTGCTCGACGAGCCGACAAACGATCTAGACGTCAATACACTCCGCGCGCTCGAAGAGGCGCTCGAAAACTTCGCGGGCTGTGCGGTGGTGATATCGCACGATCGATGGTTCCTCGATCGCATCGCGACGCACATACTCGCGTTCGAGGGTGATAGTAAAGTGGTGTGGTTTGAGGGGAACTACTCGGATTACGAGGCTGATAAGAAAGAAAGATTAGGCCCCAGCGCCGAGATACCGCACAGAATCAAGTATCGCCAGTTGACGAGGTAAATCATTAGACAGGATTACAGGATTTGTCAGGATTTACATGTAAATCTTGCTGTAATCCTGTAAATCCTGTCTAACGACTGTCTAAGCTGCCGCGTACGTTTCGGGGTTCGCTTTAGCTTTCTCCACACACTCATCACAACAAACCGTAATCTCTTTTCCGGCCACGGTCACTTTGATCCCGCCGTCATTGATCGCCCAATCACAGACCGGACATTTGCTCGTGTTCATGTCTTCGTCTCCCTTTTGAAAAATTTCACTGACGAAGACAGCCTACCGCTCTCGCAAAAATCTCACTTCCATAATCTTGCGCATTTCCGATGGACTCTTCCCAAACTCACGCCGGAAAGCATCAGTAAAGTGACTATGACTCGAAAACCCCAGCTCCAACGCGAGCTCAGTGAGATCGCTCTTACCAGACACGAGTCGCTCCAACGAGACGCGCAACCTAAGCTGCGTCAGATATCGATGAACCGGCACACCAGTCTGTTGCTGAAAAATCCGTGCTAGATGAAACGGCGAAACATAAACCGCCCGCGCCACCTCATCCAACGTCACACGCTCGCTCATCCTTGAGGCGAGATACGTCTTCGCCGCCTCAGTTCGCTCCGCATGATCCACATCGGTACCTTCACGCTTCCGCTTGCGCGCGGTGACACCATGCTTGACGAACGCCGACTCCAGCACGTCCGCGACGAGTTGCAACGCCGTGACATCAGCCCACAACGGTTCGAGCGGCTCGGCCGACTCGAGCCGCTGCACGAGCTCGCGATGTCGCCAGAACACGCGACTATCACACGGCCCGGTAAAAAATCGGAACGGCTGCTCGGGATGATCGTCTATCGAAGGATCAAGCTCGCGCACGATGTCGTTGAGCACACGCGGCGAAACAGTGAACACCGTCCCGCGATCGCCGCAATCCGCCGGATGACTGACGCGATACGTCGACTCGCGCGAGAAGAACACCGCCTGGTTCACATCCGCGGTTGCAGTGCGACGTCCGAAATGACGCGCAAACGCGCCATGACGCATCAGCACGATGTTGTTCGCGTTCGACTCTTCCTCCGCGCCCGGCCCGCTGCGCGCGATGTGACAACAGTAGTCGTGCACACCGATGATCGGGCTCTCGTAGAGCGGGCGGAAGGCAATATCTTTGTCGCGATCGTTGGCCACAAGTGTTATCGTACTATGCCACAAACATGGGCAAGTTTTCTCCCCCAAACATCCTTGCCGAACACAATCGTGGTCTGCTGCTCGACATCGTTGTTTTCGTTCTAAACGTGTTGCTGATGCGGCGGCTGACGGGCTACTTTCTCGAGTTCGTTCAACTCGCTTCTGCCGAGGAACGCCTCGCCCAATTCGCGCTGTCGGGCATGTGCCTGAGCATGTGGGCCCTGCCGGCCGCGGGCGCCGTTTTGAAGCGCTGGCATTTTCATCAGCGTCTGAAAAAGGAAGGCAGAACTGTCGAGTGGGACGCGGGCGCCGCGGGCTGTTTCTTCAATCCGATCTTTTACTTCTGCCTGAATCTCGTACTCATGTCGGCGATCGTCGCCGGGCTAGGCGAGTTTTTATTCGGCAGGCAACTGCTAAACAACGGCGCGATCTTTGTTCTGCTGATTTTTCTCGGCCTGTTCTTTACGATCGTGCAGACGTATCTGATCTATCGATACTTCTCCGCGCCGAAGAAGCCGCCGCGTTTCGAGTACCTGCGACATCCGGAGAGCGAGCTGGTTGGCGACGTCTGCATCTTCGTGAATATGATCCTTTTTCAGGTTATCTGGAACACACTCACGTTCGCGCCATTCGGCAGGCCGTCCGGGCCGTTGGAATTCGTCGGGCGGCTCTTAGTTCTATGTTTTCTGGCAATGCTAATCTATTTCCCGCCACGCATGTTTTATCTGGTCGAAGACATCAATCGCGGCCGCACGTGGGCCACGATGCTGCTCGCGAATTCCCCCGTGATTGTGAGAGTTCTTATCGGGACAAAGGATTGGAGTTAATCAATGAACATCCGTCATCAATCCGCGAAAATCCGTGTCAGTTTTCTGCTCGCAATTTCGGTACTGGCCTTTTCATCGGCCAGCGCGCAAGACGTTAGCGACATCCGCAACTTCCTCCGCGTCAACAAAGACTTCTGCACCGGCGGGCAGCCAAAACTCGAACACCTTGAAAAGCTGAAAGCCGACGGCGTCAAGTCGATCATCAACCTGCGCCAACCGAGCGAGCATCGCGCCGCGGAAGAAGAAGCGAAAGCCAAAGAGCTCGGCTTGAAATACTTCAACATCCCCGTCGCGTACGGCAATCCCAACGAAGACCAAGTCACTGAGTTTCTGAAGATCACTGACGATCCGGAGAATCGTCCGGCGTTCATCCACTGCACCGCGGCAATCCGTGTCGGCGCGTTCTGGATGATCAGGCGCGTGTTGCGCGACGGCTGGAAAGTCGAAGACGCAGAAGCCGAAGCCGTGAAAGTCGGGCTGCGCGAAAGCCCACACTGGCTCGAGTTCGCGCGCAAGTACGTCGAAACGCACAAGCCTAAGGCTTCTTTACCTTCGCACCCGCTGACGTTTGGCGCATTCGCAATGCGTATCGATCCAGCCGGCACCTTTACGATCGAGGGCACTGGCTGGCCCAAGCTCAACGGCACCTGGAAGAATACCGGCTCCGAAGTTGAGCTGTTAATTCCCGGTGCACCGGGCGGCTGTACCGGCCCCGGCAAGTATCGCTACGACACTGACGGTAAGCATATCTCCTTCAATCTCGTATCCGACGACTGCAAGCCACGAACGATGATTCTCGATCGCAGCACGTGGCGACCGTCAGATGAAGTTGTCACTAAAACGGCGAGAGAGATCGTCAGCGAGGGCAATGGCAAACCACCTGCTCGGCCAATCGCGAGCGCAAAAGGAAGCTGGCCGTCGTTTCGTGGTCCAGGCGCGTCAGGTGTTGCTGACGGACAGAACCTGCCCGATCAGTGGAACGCCAAGACGGGCGAGAACATTCTCTGGCACACACCGATTCCCGGTCTCGCACACTCGAGTCCAGTCGTTTGGGGAAATCGAATCTTTGTAACGTCAGCAGTCAGTAGTGATCCGAAGGCTTCGTTTCGTCCCGGTCTTTATGGTGATGGTGACGCCTCGACCGACCGTTCCAAACATCGCTTCATGATCTACGCGCTCGACAAAGCGACAGGCAAGATCCTCTGGGAACGAGTCGCTTACGAAGGCGAGCCGCGCGACAAACGTCACATCAAATCAACGTATGCGAACTCGACTCCTGTGACCGATGGTCGCATCGTCGTCGCATGGTTCGGCTCGCAAGGTTTGTATGCTTACGACGTCAACGGCAAGCCGCTTTGGAAAGTCGATCTCGGACGTCTCGATCTCGGCGCGTACGACATTCCCACGTACGAGTGGGGTCCGGCCAGCTCGCCCATCATCTGGAAGGATCTCGTGATCCTCCAGTGCGACACGCAGTCTGATTCGTTCATGATCGCCTTCAACGCGGACACTGGTCGGGCAGTCTGGAAAACAAGTCGCGACGAGATTCCCTCGTGGGGCACGCCAACAGTCGCAACGACTTCCAAAGGCGAAGAGCTCATCGCTAACGCGTCTAACTTCATTCGCGCCTACGATCCACGCACCGGCAAAGAGCTCTGGCGACTCGGACGCAGCTCGAAGATCACGGCGCCAACGCCGATCTTCGCGGATGACATGCTGGTGATCGCGAGTGGCCGTGCACCAGAGCGGCCGATCTTCGTCGTCAAAGCGGGCGCGCGTGGTGATCTGACTTTGCCGGACGGCAAGACGAGCAGCGACACAGTCATCTGGAGCCGCACTGGACGCGGCTCGTACATGCCGACGCCTCTGATCTACAACGGCATTCTCTACGTGCTCGCGAATAACGGCACGTTCGACGCTTACAATCTGAAAACCGGTGAAGACATCTATCGACAGCGCTTGTCACTCGTCGGCAGCGGCTTCAGCGCTTCACCCGTCGCTTCGGATGGAAAGATTTACTTATCGAACGAAGACGGCGAGATCCTCGTGATCGCTGCGGGTGAGAAGTTCAATCACATCGGAACGAACTCAATGGGCGAATTGTTGATGGCCACACCCGCGCTGTCAGACGGAGTAATGTACGTGCGCTCTTCGCAAAGCCTGTTCGCCATCGGCCGGAAAAAATAGCCGATGAGCACCGGCCGAATGGAAGCGTTCAGTGATGGTGTTATCGCCATCATCATCACCATCATGGTGCTTGAGCTTCGCGCACCGCATGACACAAGCCTGGCTGGTTTACGACCCCTCGTTCCCGTCTTCGGAAGTTATGTGATGAGTTTCATCTACATCGGGATCTATTGGAACAACCATCACCACCTGCTCCATGTAACCCAACACATCGACGGCCGCGCTCTATGGGCCAACCTGCATCTGCTGTTCTGGTTGTCGTTGGTTCCGTTTGTGACCGCGTGGATGGGTGAAAACAACTTCACGCAGTGGCCGGTCGCACTCTATGGTTCAGTTCTTCTAGCAGCCGCCATCGCCTACACCATCCTGGTGCGCGTCCTACTCGCAGCGCCAGGCAATGAACTTTTAGCTTCAGCCTTGGGATCTGATTTCAAAGGCAAAATCTCGATGGTGATCTACGTAACCGCCATCCCCCTCGCCTTCGTCCGCCCGTGGCTCGCCTGCGCGCTCTACATCCTGGTCGCAGCGATATGGCTCATCCCCGATCGCCGCATCGAGCGCAAAATCAGTTAGAGCCAGGATTCAGGATTTCTACCTACCTGCGTAGTGATGCAGTTGAGATTTTAGAGCGCTTCGTACCGGGCGCCTCCTTGGAGTGCGGCGGCCTGGCGCCGCTTTGGTATCGATGATACGCGATCGAGGCTAAAGCGGCGTCAGGCCGCCGCACTCCAAGAAGGCGCGTGAATTCAAACTGCTTCACTACCCCCAACTGCGTATGTTTTTCCTGATTGAAAGTGCGGAGTAAAGCCGCGGATCTCACAACGGAAATCCGCGGCTTAAAATCCGTGTAATCCGTGGTTACTGCCTTGATGTTACCAGCAGATCGCCACCAGCGTACTTGATTTCGGGGAAATCGTACGCCGCACCCGGGAAGGTCTTGCATTGCACGAGCGGGTTAGGCGGCATTGGAATTCCTACATCATCCTTGCGTTCCGCATCAGTTGCCGTCCACTTTAGAAACGCACCTCTATCGTTTGGATCTTCCGCGTCGACCGGGACCCACGTTGGCGGCGGCTGATAGATTCCCCACGTCAATTGATCCTTGTCGCCAGTGGTACCGTTATCCTGAACTATGAGCAGGACGCGCTGTCCAATCGCGCTCGGAACGTTTGAATCAAAAATCTCCCCACCCATGATCGCCGTGTTTAGACTAGTTTCCATACAATCGATCTTTGCCCTGACTAAAACACCCGGGCTAGTTTTGTCCGGATTGTCCGGGTTGTCGACGGGTACGGCCGCAGGGTCATTAATCGTCATCTCACCTGTGCCCGCGCCGCCAGCGCCTTCACTGGCCTTGAAATCGACGAATCTGATTTCGCCGTCCTGCAGCGCAAACTTGAACGAACCGGAGGCTGAATCTCCTTCGGCGCCTGCGAAAACCAAATTTGGTAAGGCGAGACACACGGCCAACACCGCCATGATGAAACCGCCTATAATGTTTTTCATCGAGAGGTCTCCTCGTGGAAATTTATTTTTTTGGGTGAGTCGGTGTATCAGGACTTTGGTATGACAAAGTCTTTCGCACTACACGACATAATGAACCAACATGCACTACAAACTAACGCGTATTTTTATCCCCTTTCTGGTCACATTAATTTTCGCCAGTTGTTCAGGCTCAGTTCTCGGGAAAATGCTGCAAACCGGCAGCATCAGAGGCAAGGTCGTGGCCGATATTCCGGACCAGCGTAAACCTTTGTCGGGAGTGACGGTTACTTTAAGCTCAGAACGTCTCGGTGACAAGCGAATTCAGACCATCAGCGACCTGGAGGGCCAGTACGACTTTCCCAGTCTCGTCGCCGGTGACTACATTGTGACGGTCGAATTTTCGGGTTTCAAGAAGTATGAAAAGAAATTGAGTGTTCAGATCGAAGCCACGGTCGAACACGATATTCTGCTGCAACCTGTTCCGCTCACTGAAAACGTCACCATCACCGACGATCGCATGGGCGCGGCCAAAACGGAATCAACGACGCCGTCAGTCATGACTCAGGAAGCACTGCGCGAAGTGCCGCTCATCGATCAGAAGTTTCAGGACGCACTGCCGTTACTTCCCGGCGTCGTGCGTGGTCCGGACGGAAATCTGAACATCAAAGGCACGCGGCCGAGCCAGAGTGGAATTCTTGTCTCGAGCTTGAACGTGACGGATCCGGTTACGGGTGCGCCTGGGATCGAGTTGCCGCTCGAAGCTGTCGACACGGTGCAGGTGCATTCGAATCCGTACTCGTCGGAGTTTGGAAAGTTCACAGGAGCGGTGACGACGATCGAGACGCGCTCGGGCAGTAACGATCTGCGTTACCTCTTCCTTGGCGTGTTGCCGCGACCGCGCTGGCGCGACGGAAAGCTCTACGGCATCGGCGCCGCGACACCGCGAATCGCTGTCGGTGGGCCTATTAAGAAAGACAAGCTGTTCTTCTTTCAGAGTGTTGAGTATCGGTTTGTGCGGACGAATGTGCCGAGTCTCGAAGCGCTCGAGGAGCACCAGCGCGATATCAAGCGCGAGAGTTTCGACTCGTTCTCGCGTCTCGATTGGGTCGTGAGTAAAAACAATCGCCTCACTGCGAGCTTTTCAATTTTTCCGCAGAAGTTTGACTACTTCAACCTGAATACTTTCAACCCGTCTGACACGACGGCCAACTTTCATCAACGCGGCTGGTTTGTCGCGCTGAACGAGCAGGCGACGTTTGAGTCAGGCGCGTTGCTGCAATCGAGTTTCAGTGTGAAGCAGTTTGACGGCGACATCTTTGGTAATAGTGGCGCGCGTTACGAGATAACGCCGGATCGGAATTTCGGTGGGTGGTTCAATCGACAGCATCGTGAGAGTCGTCGTTATGAGCTGCTGGAGGTTTTCAACTTCACGCGCGGGTCGCATTCGTTCAGGACGGGCTTGAATATCAGCCGCACGTCGTTTGACGGTACTGACCGAAGCACTCCCGTCAGGGTTCTGCGCGCGAATGGAACGCCGCATGAAATCATCGAGTTCGTAGGCGCGGGCGATCTGGGTTTGGCTCAGAACGAGTATTCAGCGTTTGTGCAGGACAAGTGGATCGCGAACTCGCGCGTCGTGTTCGATCTCGGGCTTCGTTACGATCGCGATGGCATTGGCGGGAACAACAACTTTGCGCCGCGCGTCGGTTTTGCGGTCACGCCGACTGATTCGGATCGCACTGTAGTTCGTGGTGGTGTCGGTCTGTTCTACGACAAGATTCCGCTGAATGTGGGAGCCTTTGAGCAATATCAGAGTCTGCGCGTGAACACTATCGCGGACAGCGGCGGCGTTCTCACGCTCGTCGATCGAAGGCTGCTGCAAAACACAGCGCCTGAACACCTGGACAATCCCTATTCGCTCGCGTGGAACCTGCAACTCGACCATCAGCTCGCTGAGCGAGTGTTGCTGCGATTCGGTTACGAGGAGCGAAATACGCGCAGAGACTTCGTGCTCGAGCCGGCGCGGTCTGAATTGTTGTTGCTGAACAACGGGCGCTCGCGTTATCGCGAGTTGCAGGCACTCGCGCGCTTTCGTTTTCAGGAAGGTCGCAACATCTTCCTGTCTTACGTGCGCTCGCAGGCGCGCGGCAACCTGAACGACTTCAACACCTATTTCGGCAATCAAAAACACGCCGTCATTCGTCCCGACGAGTACGGCCGCCAGCCTTTCGACGCGCCGCATCGCCTGCTCTTCTGGGGCGACTTCGCGGTGCCGTTCAATATGGTCCTGACGCCGGTCGTCGACTGGCGCAGCGGTTTTCCGTTTTCGATCGTGAATGAGGATCAGGACTTTGTTGGACCACGCAACGCAGGCGGACGCTTTCCGCGACTGTTGACGCTCGACCTGCTGGTGATGAAAGCGCTGAAGATCCGTTTCCGCGGCAAAGAGTACAAAGGCCGCGCGGGCTTTACGGTCTTCAACATCACGAACCACTGGAACCCGCGCGACGTCCAGAACAACATCGCGAGCCCGCAGTTCGGCACATTCTTCAACAGCGCCGACCGCAGTATGCGTTTGAAGTTTGAGTTTGTAAAATACTAATCCGTTTTTAAAATCCGCGTAATCCGCGGTTAAAAGGACTTCCAATATGAAAAACCTGCTTGTGTTACTACTCCTCTGCCCGGTCGCGCTGGCCCAGAGTGAAACGCCTTCGAAATTCGAGCCGACCAATCACGGTTTCAACTACGAGCGTCGCACTGTGATGATCCCGATGCGCGACGGCGTGAAGCTGCACACAGTGATCCTCGTCCCGAAAGGCGCGCGCGACGCGCCGATCCTGATAACGCGCACGCCGTACAACGCAGACGCATTGACGAGTCACACGAAGAGCTCAGATCTCGGCTCGATCCTGACAGGGTACGACAACGCGACCGACGTGATCGTCGAGGGCGGCTACATCCGCGTGGTCCAGGACATCCGCGGCAAGTATGGCTCTGAAGGTGACTACGTGATGAACCGCCCGCTGCAGGGCCCGCTGAACCCGACGAAAGTAGATCACGCCACAGACACCTACGACACGATCGACTGGCTCGTGAAGAACGTTCGCGAGTCGAACGGCCGCGTCGGCATCCTCGGCATCTCGTACGACGGCTTCCTGCCTTTGATGGCGCTCATCAATCCGCATCCGGCATTGAAAGTCTCCGTGCCGATGAACCCGATGGTCGACGGCTGGATGGGCGACGACTGGTTTCACAACGGCGCGTTTCGACAGCAGGGCATGAGTTACATCTACGATCAGGAAGCGACGCGCGGGAACGACATCGAATGGTGGACCAGCCATTACGACGATCACGACATGTTCATGGAAGCAGGCTCCGCGGGCGAACTCGGACGTCTGCGCGGTCTCGAGCAGGTCGGCTTCTGGCGCCAGCTACTCGCACATCCTTCGTACGACGCTTACTGGCGCGAGCAGGCTGTAGACAAGATCCTCGCAAAAGAACCACTCAAAGTTCCGGTGATGCTCGTGCACAGTCTCTGGGACCAGGAAGATATCTACGGCGACATCGCTGTGTACAAAGCAATCGAGCCGAAAGACACAAACAACGACAAGGTGTTTCTGGTGCTTGGTCCATGGCATCACGGGCAGGAGATTCGCGACGGCAGCGCGCTCGGCGCGATCAAGTTCGACAGCGATACGGCGCTGACGTTTCGACGTGAAGTGCTGCGTCCATTCCTCGATCAGTATCTAAAGGAGGGCGCGCCGAAGGCGAATGTCGCACCCGTCACCGCTTTTGAAACCGGAACGAACAAGTGGTATCGAATGGCTGCATGGCCGCAAGGATGCGAGAACGGCTGCACGATCAAGCCGACGCCGCTTTATCTCAACAAAGGTTTGACTGCGGGCTTCAACGCGCAATCATCATCGGCGCAGGGTTATGAAGAGTATGTGTCTGATCCGGCGAAGCCGGTGCCGTTTCGCGCGCGGCCGATTGATGGGAGCAGTTGGTCACGCTGGCTGGTTGACGATCAGCGTGAGATGTCCGGGCGTCCTGACGTGCTTGTGTTCACGTCGGATGTTTTGAAAGAGCCAGTGAAGATTAGCGGCGAGCCGATCGCGAATTTGATCGCGTCGACGAGCGGTACGGATTCGGATTGGGTCGTGAAGCTGATCGATCTATATCCCGCGCAAGTTGCGGGACAACCGAACATGGGTGGTTACCAGTTGATGATCTCTGCGGACGTGTTTCGCGGGCGTTATCGTGAGAGCCTGGAGTTTGCGAAGCCGATCACAGCGAATGAGCCATTGAAATATCGTTTCGCGTTGCCGACAGCGAATCACGTGTTCCTGCCCGGCCATCGGATCATGGTCCAGATCCAGTCGAGCTGGTTCCCACTCTACGATCGCAACCCGCAGACGTTTGTGAAAAACATCTTCTGGGCCAAACCCGAGGACTACAAGAAAGCAACACAGCGGATCTATAACACGAGTTTTATCGAGCTACCACTTGTTACAAAAAACTAAGGAGCCCACTATGCGCCTGATTGCATTCATGCTCTGCCTCGCCGTCCTTGTGGTTGGATCTCAACCCGCTCGACCCATCAACGACTACAAGGCCGCGGTCGTCGCCGACGTCAACTCAATGGCCAAACAATCGCAGGTGATGGTCGACATGGTCTTCAGCTTTGGCGAGCTGGGCTTCCAGGAAGTCGAGACCTCGAAATATCTCACCGGCATCCTGAAGAAAGAAGGCTTCAAGATCGAAACAGGCATCGCCGGCATTCCCACTGCATGGACGGCAACGTGGGGCTCAGGCCATCCCGTTATCGCACTCGGCTCCGATGTCGATTGCATTCCGCAAGCTTCACAAAAACCCGGCGTCGCCTATCACGATCCGCTGATCGAAGGCGCTCCGGGTCACGGTGAAGGTCACAACTCCGGCGTCCCGCTTAACATCACCGCCGCGATCGCAGTGAAGCGACTGATGCAGCGTGAGAAACTTCCCGGCACGATCAAGATCTGGCCCGGCGTAGCGGAAGAGCTCGTCGCCGGCAAGGCATACTTTGTTCGCGAAGGTGTTTTCAAAGACGTCGACGTGGTCCTGTTCACGCACGTCGGCAACAATCTCAACACGTCGTGGGGACAATCGTCAGCGACCGGACTCGTCTCTGTCGAATACACGTTCAAAGGGGAGAGCGCGCACGCCGCCGGCGCACCGTGGCAGGGACGCAGCGCGCTCGACGCCGTCGAGCTGATGGACGTCGGCTGGAACTTCCGTCGCGAGCACCTGCGGCTGCAACAACGCTCGCACTACGTGATCACGAACGGTGGTGATCAACCGAACGTCGTGCCGCGTCTCGCGAGTGTCTGGTACTACTTCCGCGAGCTCGATTACGAGCACATCACACAAATGCGCGAGATCGGCGACGCGATGGCGCAAGGCGCGGCGTTGATGACCAACACGACCGTCAGCTCGCGCGTGCTCGGCTCGGCATGGCCGCAACACTTCAACCGGCCGGTAGCTGAAGCGATGTACGAGAACATCAAACAGGTTGGCCTTCCGGAATGGAGTGATGCGGACCAGACGCTCGCGAAGGCTTTGCAGAAGGAGTTGAAAGCGCGTGAGCAGGGCCTCGCGAAAGAGCTAATGCCGCTCGCCGGACCAGTCACAGATGAGAACAGATCGCGTGGTAGTTCGGATGATATTGGTGATGTGTCGTGGAATGTGCCGACAGTCTCTTTGCGCTACCCGTCGAATATTCCCGGCTTGCCGGGTCACAACTGGACCGACGCGATAGCGATGGCGACACCGATCGCACACAAAGGCGTAACGGCCGGCGCGAAAGTCGTCGCCATGACGATGATTGATTTGTTGACGAACCCTGAGCTCGTGAACGAGGCGTGGAAATACTTCCGTGAAGTGCAGACGAAAGATACGAAGTATCAGCCGCTAATCGGGGCTAACGACAAGCCACCAACGTACCTGAACCAACGCACGATGGATATCTATCGCGAGCGCATGCGGAAGTTTTATTACGAGCCGTCGAAGTACGATACTTACCTGGAGCAATTAGGGATTAAATATCCGACGACACGCTGAGACAGGATTTACAAGATTTTTTCAGGATTTACATGTAAATCTTGTTCACATCTTGTAATCCTGTCTAACTGCGCCGTTGCTTTTACGGATCTGAGTGTCATTAACGATCACGGAATCGCCATCGATCACCGGGACACCTCCCGTAACGCGCGTGCTCCATCTAATCGTCCTTTTACTCTGCTCCATCCGCACTAAAAACGCCGCGTCGTTCACCTCATAACAGATGAACACATCACCTTCGTGCTCGAGGAAGTAAACCTGCTTGATACGTCCCTTCACGTTCAATCTAAACACACGTCGCATCCCCTTCGGCGAGGTGAACTCACCCATTCCATCCTGCCTGACGACGTAGTTCCCCACCGACGTCGAGAACAGAAAGAACGACCGTTCCCCCGGTTCACCAACCCGGTCCGCGAGCGCAAAACTCTCAGACCCCGCGGCTACCGACCAAAAAACCAGCACGCTAAGACACGCTACGACCGCCTGCTTCATCATAATTTCTCCTTTGGCGGGGCGGTGAGGTAGCCATCTTACTACAATTCGGCGCATAATCTGCGCAATCCATCCCCCAACAGCTCAGAATTGAGGGGAATCATGGAAAAACGCCGTCTAGCAGAAATCGAGAGATACATAATCAGCTTCATTCAGGTACAACAGCATTCACGTATCCTGGCCAAAGACCTCTTTGACAGCACGACCCTCTACGCGAATGCCGACATCGTCCGCGCGCTCGAAGACCTCGAAAAGCACGAGCGTTTACTCGTTCGGCACACGACGGAGGGCAACGACTACATCTCGCTGACGCAGCAGGGCGTCGCGCTTCTCGGGCTCGAGGAAGCACCGGTCGAGGATGATGCGGCTGCGTTGCCGCATCCGCCAAAGAGCGCCACGAAAGCAATTTGAGTTTTAGCAGTATGAAAGTTTTCACCCCCACCCTTCTTGTTCTGCTCCTCTGTTTTTCCGCGGCCGCGCAGGCACCGGATATCACCCTTGGCAACTCGCTCGAAGAAGTGCGCGACAAACGCAACGTGCTTCTCGTCGTCTATAAATCACGTGTTGTCGACGTAAACGATCGTGAACGGGCCATCATTGACGACGTCCTCAAAGCCGATCCGCAACCGAAGGGTCGGTATCGCTGGGTCTACGGACAACTCGCCAAAAAGCTGAACAAATACATCGGCAAGTACAAAAGCCTCAGTGCTGCCAGCGCGCTGTCCGAAGCCGATTACGTGATCTTTTTCAATGTGGTTGAGTTTCGCCGGATCCTCAACACGCCTTATCCCTACGGCGAGCTCTTCGTGATCGTCAAAGGCTCGCCGGAAACCTTGAAACCGCCGCGTGTCGTCTGGCGTGCGAAGAAAGTGCTGTACGCCGAAGACGCGATTAGTGATCTGATCAAAGACCTCAAAGCCGTGCGCGGCGAGATTTAGCTAAAGGGATCTCGAACACCTCCTTGGAGTGCGGCGGCCTGGCGCCGCTTTGTTCCGATCTTGCGTTATCGAGGCCAAAGAGGCGCCAGGCCGCCGCCCTCCAAGGAGACGTCCGCTGGAAACGTTTGCAACTCTCGCGCGAAGTTAACGTGTAAGCGGTGCGCAACTTTTTGGTTGCTACGTTCACTAACGTGGATGAATTGTTCTTTGCCACGGATAACACGGAAGACACGGATTAAGCCGTGTTCATCTGTGAAATCCGTGGCTAAATGTTTTCCCACCTCCTGATGTGTAAGGGATACCTGATGCTCCTCCAGATTCTGTGTATTGCCTCGCTTCTGTTAGCCCAGCAAAACACCGGCACACTGAAAGGCACCGTTACCGATCAGCTCGGCAGTCTCGTCGTCGGCGCTAAAGTCACGGTGCGAAACTCCCGTGGCGTCCTTACCAGTGCGACTTCAAACTCGTCCGGCGTTTATGAATTCCGACGGCTCGAGCCCGGAACTTACGAGCTCAAAGTCGTCTCGCCCGGATTCAGTGTGTTCGAACAGAAAGACATCGAGATCAATGCGCGCGAGCTGACGACAGTCAACGCGCAGCTCGAAGTCGCCCTCGAAGAGCAGCAGGTAACGGTCGATGAGCGAAACATCAGCACTGACTCTGACAACAATCAGAACGCGGTGGTGCTGCGCGGTCGCGACCTCGAGGCACTGCCCAACGATCCACAGGCACTCGCCGCCGCGCTTCAGGCGATGGCCGGACCAGGCGATCCGGAAGCAGGCGGTCAAGCGCAGGTCAAAGTCGACGGCTTCTCGAACGGGCAAATGCCGCCCAAGGAAGCGATCCGCGAAGTCCGCATTAACAACAATCCTTTCTCGGCGGAGAACGAGTATCCGGGATGGAACGGCATCGAGATCTTCACGCAACCGGGCGCCGATAAGTGGCACGGCTCGTTCGCATTCGAGTTCAACGACGAGAGTTTGAACTCGCGCAACCCCTTCACGACCAGGCGTGCGCCTTATCAACAACGCGGTTACAGCGCCGGGCTCAGTGGTCCAATCATCAAGAAGCGCGCGTCGTTTTCAATGTACTTCAGCCGTTACCTGAGTGATGCGAATTCGGTTGTAAATGCGACCGTGCTGGATCCAGTGACCCTGAGACCGGTGATTGTGAACGAATCGTTTGTGACTCCCGACGTTAACCACTACGGCAACGCGCGGTTCGATTTCAAAGTCAACAAGAAGCACACGCTCGTCGGCAGGTTCAGCTACAACGACTCGACGCAGGACTTGCAGGGTGTCGGCGGCTTCTCTTTGCCTTCGCGTGCCTTTCGCGGCAAGCGCAACAACATCATCGTTCAATTCACCGAGACCGCGGTCATCAATGAAAAGACGATCAACGAAACGCGCTTTCAGTTCGGTCGCAATCGCAACTACCAGACGAGTGTTCTCGATGCCTTCTCGTTGTACGTGCAGGATTCGTTCAACGGCGGTGGCTCGCAGGTCGGCTCTTCAACCGACGCACGTGATCGCTACGAGCTGCAGAACTTTACTTCATGGACTTCCGGCAATCACTTTTTGAAAGTCGGCGGACGTCTCAGGCACGTGAAGATCGACAGCATCTCGCCTAACAATTTCGGCGGCTCTTACACGTTCGCGGGCGGTCTTGGTCCAAGACTCGATGCGAACGATCAAGTGGTGATTGGTTCAAACGGCCAACCGGAGATCATCGAGCTCAGCAGTCTCGAGCGCTATCGACGCACGCTCGCGTTCGCGCGCGCGGGGATGAGCCCTGCGGCGATCCGTCTGCTCGGCGGCGGTGCGACACAGTTTTCCATCGCGGGCGGGAATCCTGAGGCGTTAGTGAAACAGACTGACGTTGCGTTCTATTTCCAGGACGAATGGAAGGTGCGGCCCAACTTCACGCTTTCGCCGGGGCTGCGTTACGAGAACCAGGACAATATTAGTAGTAATTACAACTTCGCTCCACGCATCGGGTTTGCATGGTCGCCGATTTTTGGACGCAAGAAACCCGCCCCTGCGCCTGCTCCAACGCCTGCGGCAGCTCCTGCTGCGGCTGCAGCCAAGACGACAACCACCACCACGGGAACCACTGCGACGACCGCGCCTGCGCCTGCTCCTGCCGCTGCTACCGCTAAGCCCCCGGCTGGTCCACCAAAGACCGTCTTTCGCGGTGGTGTCGGCATCTTCTACAACCGTATCGGCGAAGACATAACACTGAATGCCATTCGCTTCAACGGCACGAACCAACAACAGTTTCTGGTCACGACTCCGGCAGTGTTGGACCTGTTTCCAATCGTGCCCGCGGTCGATGTGCTCGATGCGTTTGCTCAGCCACAGAGTCGCCGCGTTATCAACGACGATCTCGGAACGTCGCGCTCCCTGCGCTTCATGTTTACCGTCGAGCGTTCACTCCCCGCGAACGTGAAACTCTCTCTCACGTACAGCCACGCTCGCACGAATCGCACCATGCGCATCGTCAACATCAACGCGCCACTTGGCGGCACGTTCATTCCCGGTGTACCAACCAGCGGCGTCCGGCCGCTCGGTGCCGATGCGGGCAACGTGTTTGAGTACCAGTCGACAGGCCGCTCAGTCGGGAACTATCTTGGGGTGAATGTAAACGGAAGTCTCAAGAAGTCTCAGTTTTGGGGTGGCTACAATCTCGGCAAAGCGCGGAGCACTGATAGCGGTCAGACCGGCTCTCCGTTCGATGCTTACGATTTCAGCCGTGAGTATGCGCGCGGCAACTTCAGCACGCTGAACTTCTTTTACGGCGGCGGCAGTTTTGTGGCGCCCGGCCAGATCAATCTTTACACGTTTGTAGTGGCGAACTCGGGCCAGCCGTTCAACATCACCACTGGCCGCGATACGAATGGCGACACGCAATTCAGCGAGCGACCGGCGTTTGCGACTGATCTGAACGAGCCGGGCGTGGTGGTGACGCCGCTCGGCGCTTTCGATCCCACACCTTCGCCGGGACAGACGATCATCCCGCGCAACTTCGGACGTGGGCCGGGTTTCGTTTCGGTAAATATGAGCCTTGGGAGGACGTTCAAGTTCGGTAAAGCGCTGCCGCCACAGGCGCCGCCGCCGGGAGCGCCACGCACGACGCCGGCGACTGGTGGGGATCAGAAGCCGGCGGCGAAGCCTCCGATTCAGCGACCATACGCTGTCAGCTTCTCGCTGAATGCTTCGAACATCTTGAACCGCACGAATAAGAGTGTGCCGGTGGGGAATATGTCGTCACCGTTTTTCCTGCAATCGCCATCTGGATCAAACCAGTTCTCGTTCGGGCCGAGCGGTGGGTCGGCGGGGAATCGCGTGATTAGCGTGCGAGTGAGACTCAGCTTCTAGCCACAAAAAGGCACAAAAGCACAAAATGGATTATTCTGTTTTGTGCTTTTTGTGCCTTTTGCGGCTAAACCTGATGCGGTCGAAGAAGAAGCTAACTCTTTTAATCCTCCTTGTCGTTCTATTCCTGTCTCAAATTCCCTTTGCCTGTCGTCGTTTTCGACTTCGCCGTCTGAACACTGCTATTCAGCAACTCCAGGCTCAACGCACTCAGCAACAAACGAACGGATTCAACGAGTATCAGGGTGTGGTCCATGTGCACTCGTTTCTCGGTGGGCACAGCGCGGGCACGTTCTCGGAGATCATCTCGGCGGCACAGGCCAATCACTTGCAGTTCGTGATCATGACTGAGCACACCGAGAAGGACTTCGATACCGCGGCGATGACGTTGCAAGGAATGCATGGTGGAATGCTCTTCATTAATGGCAATGAAGTGAGTGCTGAGAATGGTGATCGAATGCTTGTCTTGCCGAATGAAGTTTCGATCGCTGCTTATCCCGAAGAGTTCAAGAACTGGGACACAGCACGAATCAATGGTGTTGAGGTTTACAACGTGTATACCAATGCGAGACGCATCAACCCCGTTGTGGCGTTTTTCGATGTGTTGTGGTCCAGACGCGCTTATCCGGAGTTGATGTTTGCGTTGTATCTACAGAGACCTGATGAGAGCCTGAAAAAATGGGACCAGGCTTTGGCACACGCGCGGCTGACGGCGACCGGCGGCAACGATGCTCACGCGAACATCGGTGTGAGTCTGAAAGACAGCGCGGGCAAGACGCTGCTCGGGATTCAGCTCGATCCATACGCGACGAGTTTTCGGCTCGTGCGGCTGCATGTCTTGATCGAACAGGGCAAGGCGCTTGACGCGACGAGCTTGATGGAGGCGGTGCGCACGGGACATTGCTTTATCGGATTTGATTTTCTCGGGGATGCATCAGGGTTCGTTTTTGAAGCCGAGAATGGAAAGATTCAGGGGGACGAGATCTCGCTCAACCCGGATACTCGATTGCGCGTACGAAGCCCTGTTCCGGCGCGTATCGTAATCTTCAAGAACGGAGCAATTTGGACCGACGAGAGCGGGATTGCGAGCAAGGAGGTGGCAATTACCGAGCGTGGGATCTATCGAGCCGAGATCTACCTCCAAGATCTGCCGTGGATCATTTCAAATCCAGTTTTTGTAACCACGGATAACACAGATCGATCAGCGGATATCCGCAGATAAATCCGTGAAATCTGTGGCCAAAAACGGTTTCGCCCCACGGGGTGCCCTGCTAGCGGCCCTGTGGGGCGACAAACCTCGCCGGAAAGCTCCGGCTTCACTTGTCTTCGGAAGCGGTGCGTACGTTCACCGGAGTACTGTTGGGAGCCGAGTAATTGACCCCACTCTCCTCTTAAGTCCCAAGTGTTAGGAACTGAGGAGTACAGCCTTCCACACACTGTTTTTTCAAGTCCGTTCAGTCTAGGCGTACGCTGCCGAACTGTCAAGATTCAGCTTGACCGAACGTGAACCATACAAATCTGACTTGCTACAATGCCACGCACCAATGGACCTTAAAATACCAATACCCCGCAATTTCAGCTTCCGCCGCACCGTCGCCAGCCACGGCTGGTACCAACTGCCTCCGTTCGCCCTCGAAACAGCCAAATGGGAGCTCTCACGCGTCATCGACGTCGGACAGAAGCCTCCAGTCACGATCTTCCTGACCGAGCAGAAAAACCACGTCCGCGTGAACACGTCTCGAAGACTGACTAAATCCGAGGAGGCCATCGTCCTGCGCGACGCCCGTCACATCCTGCGGCTCGACGACGACCTTGACCCGTTCTATCTCACTACCAGTAACGATCCGGAGTTCTCCTGGATCGGCGAGCAAGGTGCCGGGCGGCTGCTGCGCTCCCCGACCGTCTACGAAGATCTCGTCAAGATGATCTGCACGACAAACTGCTCCTGGGCGCTCACGTTGAAGATGGTTCACGGGATTGTCGATAACCTCGGCCGCGAAAGCAACGATGGTCGCAAGTCGTTTCCCAACGCCGTAGCTATGGAGGCGATGCCACTGAAGTTTTTCGTGGACGAAGTGCGCGCGGGTTATCGCGCGCCTTATCTAAAGGAGCTTGCGGATCGTGTTGCCTCAGGCGAGTTGAACGTCGAGGAGTGGCTCTCGAGCGAGCTGCCGACGCGCGATCTCGTGAAGCAGATCAAGGGCGTCAAAGGCGCCGGCGATTACGCCGCGGAGAACCTTTTGAAATTGTTGGGACGTTACGATGGACTGGCATTGGACTCGTGGACGCGCGCGCGTTTTTTTGAGATCCGAAACAAAGGGAGGAAGGCGAACGACAAGAAGATCGCGCGCTACTACGCAAGATTCAACGAGTGGCGCGGCCTCGCGCTCTGGTGCGACGTCACGAGGGATTGGCTTTAGATCTTAGCCACAGATAAACACGGAAAAGACGGATCAGAATTTCCAATCCGTGTCTTCCGTGTTATCCGTGGCTAAAGCTATTACTTGTTGAAGACGAGCGTTGAATCCTGCGGACCACGCGGTGTTTCCGAGTGACGAACAACAGTCAACGTTTTGCCATCAGCTGAAAGCGTGAGCTTGTCAGTCGAAGTAGTAGTGATTTCGTTGCCTTCCTGATTCTGGAACGTCATCTTCGACACGAGCTCCAGCGTCTTGCCGTCGCTCGACAAGGTCGCCTTGCGCGCGAACTTTCCGCGCCCCGTATCCCCAGTCGTCTCGGTGCCGTCGAGGCTGTAAGTTCGGGGACCGCCCATGCCCATCATGCCGCCCCGTCCGGGACCAACACCACCCTCCTGGCCCTGGCCACCGCCCGGCGGAGGACCACCCGCTGCCGGAGCACCTGCTGCCGGAGCACCGCCTGAAGGCGGACCGCCAGGACCACCACCACCTACGATCTTCTCGTCGATACTGATCTCTTTTTCGGTCTGCGTGATATTCCAGGTAACGCTCTCAACGTTTTGCCAACGTGGACTGAGACCCTGGCTCTTGCTTTTATCAAGCGTCCAGGTTCCGGCGAAGTTTGGCGCAGCAGCATGCGCAGCCAGAGCAAACACAAGCGCGCTTGTCAGGCCAAAAGCAAATAGCAACTTTCTCATTCGAGGATCTCCTTCAGTTATTCGATATTTCGTACAGAGTGCCGGAGAGTCTACCAAAACACCTGGGGGAAAACTGTAAGGGAATGCAAAGATTTGTAAAGAGAAGGTAAAGAGGGAACCTTTCGCGTGAGGGCCGCGTAACAGGCGAGGTGCCCAAAAAAATTTGGGGCGAACCTCGATGAAACGTGAGCGAAAAAATGAAGTTGTTAATGAAGATTGTGGAGCGACGTTTATCGAGTAGAAGTTTTTGTCATAAGGCAACTGCGAGTGGTGTTTAGTCGCAGAGAGAGCAATCAACAATACAGATTCTACAAAGAAAGCAAGGAGAGCAGTGATGAAGTCAATCGTAAGCAAGATGGTGGCGGTGGTGATGGTCGGCGCGCTCACAGGCGTGGTTGTGTTGGCCAAAGTGCATAAACAGAAAACGACCTTCGAGAGCGATATCAAGGTGAATGGCACACTCGTGAAGAAGGGCACCTACGATGTCAAGTTTGACGACGAGACCGGCCAACTCACGATCGCAAAGAACGGCAAGACTGTGGCCCAGGCAACAGCGAAGCTCGAGCAGCGTGACAAAAAAGCCAACGACTTTCAGCTAAGATCGACAGTCAATGGTGATGAGCAAAACCTAACTGGCGTCACGTTTGGTGGCTCTGACAAAGACGTCGTGATCACCAGCGGTGGTTCCTCGACAACCGGCACCAACTAAAATTTTGGATAGGTTGTTCCCCCTGCGCCTCGAAGCCCCGGTTGGGTTTCGAGGCGTAGTCGTTTTTAACCATAGATTACACGGATTTAAAATCCCGATTTTTTATCTGTGTCATCTGTGGTTAATATAGCGACATGAGATATCGCCGCTTTGGCCGCACTGGATGGGAAGTCAGTGAGATCGGTTATGGAATGTGGGGGATGGCCAGTTGGTCCAACTCCAGCGACGACGAATCACTGCAATCATTGCAGGCAGCCGTCGATCGTGGCTGCAATTTTTTCGATACTGCTTACGCTTACGGCAACGGACGCAGTGAAGGCTATCTGGGCCAGATCGTAAGGGCTAATCCCGGCAAGCGTCTTTACACCGCCACGAAGATCCCTCCGAAGAATCTCAAGTGGCCCGCGACGTCTGAATACAATTTGATGGATTCGTATCCACCGGATCACGTCGAAGAGTACGTTCATCGCAGTCTCGAGAATTCCAAACTCGAACAGTTTGACTTGATGCAGTTTCACACGTGGAGTGACAACTGGATGCGCGACGATCGCTGGTTCTATCGCATCGACGACATGCGCAGCCAGAAGCTGATCAATGCGATCGGGATCAGTATCAATCGCTGGGAACCGTGGAATGGTGTTCGAGCCGTACGCAGCGGACAGATTGATGCAGTGCAGGTGATCTACAACATCTTCGATCAGAATCCTGAAGATGAGTTGTTTCCCGCGTGTCGCGAGATGGATGTGGCGGTGATCGCGCGCGTGCCGTTTGATGAAGGCACGTTGACGGGAACGTTGACGAAAGACAGCACGTGGCCTGAAGGTGACTGGCGCAATAGTTACTTCGTTCCGGAGAACTTGATTCCGAGTGTGGAGCGAGCGGACGCGGTGAAGAAGACGCTCGAAGAGTGGAACCGCGAGCACTCGACCAACATCACGATGCCCGAGCTCGCGCTGCGTTTCATTCTCGGCAACGAAGATGTGAGCACGATCATTCCCGGTATGCGCAAGCTCCGCCACGTTGAAGCAAACATCGAAGCGAGTGATGCCGGACCGCTGCCGGCGGACTTACAGGAAAAGATGCGCGGCTTCCGCTGGGTCCGCAAACCCGCCCCATGGTCACAGTGAGTTTTTAGCCACGGATTTACGCGGATAAACGCAGATCAGCGTTCATCCGCGTAGATCCGCGGTCAAACTTTTGTGGCTAACTCTTCATGTCGAGGGTCTTCACGAGGAACGCAAACCGATCCGCGATGTCTTCGATGATCTTTGTCGTGGGTTTGCCGGCGCCGTGGCCCGCTTTTGTTTCGATCCGGATCAGCACCGGTGCAGGACCAGCCTGCGCGGCCTGAAGCGCTGCGGCAAACTTGAAACTGTGTCCCGGCCAGACTCGATCGTCGTGATCCGCTGTCGAAATCATCGTCGGCGGATATGAAGTTCCAGGCTTGATGTTGTGCAGCGGCGAGTATGCGTACAACGCTTTGAACTCTTCCCCGTTCTCCGACGATCCATAATCCGAAACCCATGCCCAACCAATCGTGAACTTCTGAAACCGCAGCATGTCCATCACCCCAACCTGCGGCAACGCTGCACCAAACAGATCCGGTCGCTGCGTCAACGCCGCGCCAACCAGCAAACCGCCGTTACTGCCGCCACCAATCGCGAGCTTCCGTGTCGACGTGTACTTGTTATCGATCAGCCACTGCGCCGCGGCAATGAAGTCGTCAAACACATTCTGCTTCCTGAGCTTCATTCCGCCCTGGTGCCACGCTTCGCCATACTCGCCGCCGCCGCGCAGGCTCGGTTGCGCGTAAACGCCGCCCATCTCCATCCACACGAGATTTCCTACCGAGAAAGTCGGCGTCATCGAAACGTTGAAACCACCGTAACCATAGAGGTACGTCGGATTGTTGCCGTCGAGCTTCAATCCCTTCTTGTGCGTGATAAACATTGGCACTTTCGTACCGTCTTTACTACTGTAGAAAACCTGCTTCGTCTCGAAATCAGCGGGATTGAAATCGACCTTCGGCTGTCTAAAAACACTGCTCTTCCCTGTCGTCACATCGTAGCGATAGATCGTCGCCGGTGTAGTGAAACCATTGAACGAATAGAACGTCTCTTTATCGACAGCTTTGCCGCCAAAACCTTCCGCCGAGCCGATTCCCGGCAACTCGACTTCATTCACGAGCTTGCCCGCGACGTCGTAGACTTTCACCTGCGTGTACGCGTCCTTCAGGTAGTTGAGAATGAGCTTGTGGTTGACGAGACTCGTCGTTTGTAGTGCCTCTTTGCTTTCAGGAACGATGACTTTCCAGTTGCTGCGCTCCGGTTTGTTGATGTCGATTTCGACGACTTTGCCGCGTGGCGCTTCCTGATCGGTCTGGAAAAAGAAGCGCGCGCCTTCGTTGCCGATGAAGTTGTAAGCAGCATCGAAATCGTCGAGCAGCTTCACCACTGGGGCATCTTTCGATCTGAGATCCTTGTAGTAGACACGATTCTTAATGTCCGTGCCCTGGTAGACAGGGATGATCAGGTAATTACCGTCTTCAGTAACCACGCCGTTAAATAACCAGTCCTTCTGATCGGGTCGCTCGTAGACGAGAACGTCTTCAGACTGCGGCGTGCCGAGCTTGTGGTAATAGACTTTTTGAAAGTAGTTCGTGGCCTTGAGTGATTCCTCTTTCGGCTCATCGTAACGGCTGTAATAAAAACCCTTGCTGTCGCGTGTCCATGAGGCGCCCGAAAACTTGACCCACTTCAGATCATCTAAAAGGTCTTTGCTCGTCGCGACGTCGCGAACTTTCCACTCCTGCCAGTCGGAACCTGACGCGGACAGACTGTAAGCCAGCAGTTTCCCGTCCGGACTGACTTGCAGACCCGAGAGCGCGACTGTCCCATCGGCCGAAAGCGTATTCGGATCGAGCACCATCTGCGCCTGCGCATCGAGTGACGTGACCGTGTAAAGCACGGCCTGGTTTTGCAAACCGGTGTTACGCGTGTAGAAATAGCGATTGCCTTCCTTGAACGGAATCCCGTACTTCTCGTAATTCCAGAGCTTCGTCAGGCGATCCTTGATGGCCGTGCGCGCCGGGATCGACTCCAGAAAACTAAAGGTCAGCTTATTCTCAGCCTCGACCCAGGCACGTGTTTCCTCTGAGTCGAGATCTTCGAGCCAGCGATAGGGGTCGGCGACTTTAACGCCGTGATAATCGTCCGTCTGGTCACCTTTGCGGGCAACGGGGTAGTCATTTGGTTTAATCATTTGCTGCGCGGCACCTGCGAGTAAACAGACAATGAGAGCAAAGCGAAGAGGTGGGCGATAAGGCATAACAAGCGCTTCCTTTCGAGTTTCAGACCTGCAGTATACAGCCTAACCCCTCTTCTCTGCGCTGTCTCTGCGTCCTCTGCGCCTCTGCGGTTTACTTGGCTTTACGGGTACGTTCACCGCAGAGGCGCAGAGGACGCAGAGCTAACGCAGAGTAAAAACAGGTTGACAACTCGCCGTGGTCTGCGCGAATCTAAGGCCACGTTGTCGCCCCCCGACGCGTAGAGCTTTAGTCCTGTAACTCTCCAGAGAATTTATATGAAAACCCGTACCCGTCTCGCTCTATTTGTCGTTGCCCTGCTTTTTGCTGCCGTCGAGATGAGGGCACAGGATAATAAGGCAATCCGTCCCCGCGTAGTCACCCCCATTGTTCAGGATGAGCAATTACCGGCACAGCCAACGGCGCCGCAGGCCAAGCCGGCTGATGCCGTTGTGACTTTGCCGTCGGTGGAAATGGACGCGCAAAAGAAAACCTCCGCGCCCATAACACATTTCACGCCGTCAGTTATCCAGACCCGCATCTCGGAAGCGCAGCGCATGTTCAGGACGCGCCCGAAGCCGACCGCGACGGCTGTCGGTCAGATCGACTTCGTCACGATCGCAGCGCTCGATCGTGACACAGCACGCATGCATTTCATCACCGTCCTGAAGAAAACCTTCCTGACAAAGGGCTCTGAGATCGTTACAACAACTTCCGAAGGTACAAACGTCACCGTGAACATCGTTCGCGCGAACGGCGTCAACACGGCGATGACGATCTTTACTCCTGACGGCAAAACGCTCGCGCCGCTCACGATTGAGTACCCGATTGAGCGTGGCGGGAAGTTTCTCGAAACTGCTTATTACACCTCCGCACATCCGGCGTTGCTTTCGTCCGATCTCGTCCGCTCCGGACAATCGTACGTGCGCAACATGCTCGATCTCGCGGCGAAGCGTTTGCGCGACAAAGGCGTTGCGATCTCGCCGATGCTCGTCGATGTGGCGGAGCGTTTGTGCGTGGTCGAACACGTCGATCACCAACGCTTCCGTGATGAGAACCGGCTCGCGCTTTACGACGAGATCTATTCGTTGTTTGCTTTGAACCAGATCGACACGTATCGCTTTTCAGTGAGCTCGGCGGGAGCGGGCGGCATGGTGCAGATGATCCCGTGGGCTTACAACCTCGAGCGCGAACGGCATCCGGGTGTCGGGTTGATTCCTGACTTCGTCACCGGCATGCGCAATCACAACAACGCGCTCCAGGCGATGCTGCTCTACATGCACGATACCTGGAACGAGATGACCTCGAGCGATGAAGTGAAGTACGCGCTTGAAGCGAAGATCGCGACGCCGAGTGAGCTGCTCGCGGCGGGTTACAACTCGAATGCAGCCAAGCTGCCTGGCTATCTGAAGCGCGGTGGCGACGGCTGGCGCACGCTCATCCCTCGTGAGACGCAGATGTATCTTGCGATCTACAAATCCTTCGAGGGACTCGTGCCGATGCAAAACCGGACCACAGATAAAACGGATTTGAAGGCTGATCTGCGCTGATCAGTCTTTTACATCCGTCTAATCCGTGGCTAAAACTGATCTCGAATCTGCGTACTGTAGTTTATAAAGCTTCCAGTAAAGCCCACGCTGTGCCAGCAGCTCCTGGTGTGTTCCCTGCTCGCGGATCTCACCGTGATGCAAGACGATGATCCGGTCGGCATTCTGAACAGTCGAGAGCCTGTGTGCGACCACGATCGACGTGCGGTCGCGCATCACGCGCTCGATCGCGCGCTGGATTAACTGCTCGGTTTCGGTGTCGATCGAGCTCGTCGCTTCATCGAGTATCAGGATCGCGGGATCGAACGCGAGCGCACGCGCGAACGAGATCAACTGCTTCTGTCCGACCGACAAACCCGCACCACGCTCGCGCACTTCAGCCTCGTATTCGCCCTTCAAGCGACGAATAAAACTATCTGCATGGACTTCCTGCGCCGCCCA